>ENA-OPBL01000340-OPBL01000340.1-human-gut-metagenome-genome-assembly--contig:-NODE-340-length-49393-cov-5.003689_pt1 | contig 49393 bp, 55 predicted proteins | sample MGYA00241073_ERZ501461 | MGnify/ENA primary metagenome ERZ501461 (study PRJEB25962, sample SAMEA2042630) | human gut metagenome | biome: human gut; feature: human-associated habitat; material: faeces... | reverse complement strand
GCAACCACATCTATTCGCAATACGTGTTCATCGACGACGCACAGGAAATCCTGCACTTTTTCTCTGGCCCAGGGATGATCTTCTGCTTAACATAATTGCTGACCATCGAGGCCGTGATGGGACTGAGCCCGCATCCCGTGATGGATTGATTGACATAACGCGTCACCTGTTCGAGATACAGCCCCACGTCGGGGATCTCCCCGAGCCGCGGGATATGAAAGCTTCGGACAGACTCCGCCAGACGGCTGCGCATATTTTCGTCCATAGCTGCTCCTCCGTTCAAACTGCGTTTTCATCATCTTAAACTTTGGTGAAAAAAATGTCAATAAGTTTTTCAAAAACCGATTGACAGTTATTGAAAATCGTTGTATTGTAGTCAAAGATAATTTCACCTGACAACAGGTTTTTGAATAACCGATTATTTTTTTGGAGGCTTTCCCATGATGAAACTGATCGCCGACTCCTCTGCCAACCTCACGATGCTGGAGGGCGTAACCTATCAGAGCGTGCCCATGACCATCCGCGCCGGCGAGCGCGACTTCGTGGACGATGAAACGCTCGACACGCACGAGCTGCTCGACTATCTCGCGGCCCACAACGGCAAATCCGGCACGGCCTGCCCCAGCCTCGACGGCTGGCTCAAGGCGTTCGAGGGCGCGGATGAGATTTTCGTCATTACCATCACAAGCAGCCTGTCCGGCACCTGTGCCTCGGCCATGGCCGCGCGCGACGTGTATCTCCAGTCGCATCCCGAGGTCAAAATTCACATCTTTGACACGCTGAGCACGGGACCGGAGATGCAGTTGCTCGCAGAGAAGCTCGCAGAGCTGCACGCCAAGGGCCTCCCCTTCGATGTGGTCTGCGAAAAGGCACAGGAATATCTTGCCACCACGCACCTCTTCTTCAGTCTTAAGTCCCTGCACAATCTGGCGCAAAACGGCCGCGTCAGCAAAATCGCCGCGGGCGCCATCGGCATTCTCGGCATTCACATCCTCGCCACCGCAAGTCTTGAGGGCACGATCCAGCCCGTTGAAAAATGCCGCGGCGAAAAAAAGACGTGCGCGGCGATGGTACAGAAACTTCTGGAAGCTGACTACCACGGCGGCAAGGTGCGCATCCACCACGCTGAAAATCCAGAGGCGGCTGGGGCGCTCGCCGCTTCGCTGCGCGGGCACTTTCCTGAAGCAGACATTGAGATCCGTCCCTGCCGTGGTCTTTGCAGCTACTATGCCGAGCGCGGCGGCGTGATCGTCGGTTTTGAGACGATGTAAAACCGAACAGACAGCAAAAAGCAGACGGCCTGCGCGAACCGTCTGCTTTTCTTTATCTCTGCCATTAGGCAGTTGGAGTGGTATCGGAGGTACTGTCGCCCGCTGGGGCGTTGCCGTCAGCGGGGCTTCCCTGCCCACTGGGCGGTGTGGGGCGCTCGCCGCTGGGCATTTCGGGCACTTCCCCGTCAGGAAGCTCTGACTTCTCGCCGTTTGGCATCTGACCATCAAAGCTCTCGGGCGGTTCACCGTCTGGCTTCTGTCCGCCGCCGGGGAAGCCGCCGCCCATGCCCATGCCGGTGGAAACCGTCCCGCTCTGCGCGGTCCCTTCGGTGGAGCTGTCGCCCGCCTTGAGGGTATACGCACTGTCCGCCACCACATCGGCAGACGAGAAGAGGATGAAGTTCGCACCGCATCTGGTTGTGCCGCTGTACACGGCATTTCCGTCGGCGTCTTCAATCGTGAAATCCGCGTCCGCGGCGATCAGGCTGCTCTGCGTACTGCCCGGCATGCCGCCAAAGCCCGTTGAGCCGTAAATGACGCAGGGCTGCGTGGCCTCCAGGTTCATGCCCATGCCGCTGCTGCCGCCCGCGGCGAGCACCGTGCCGCCTGAGACGGTGATGGTGCCGTCGGCATCCAGCGGCTCGTTGTCCGCCGTGTTGTCCGTCCACACGACCACTGTGCCGCCCGTGATGGTCAGGTCGCCGTTGGAGTCAAAGCCGTCTCCGCCGGAGGTATAAGCGTCGATCGCACCGCCGGAGATCGTCATCGTGAAGTCATAGTCCGTCAGGTCGGAATTTGCCGCATTCAGGCAGTCGTCCGAGGCGTTGATCGTAATATCACCGGAGCAAACGTTCAGCTCCGCGCCCTCAAGGCCCTCGCAGCAATTCGTGATGTCGATCGTGGGGCCGTCCGTGCCGTCCGCACCGATGTTCAGCACCAAGTCGCAGTGAATGGCGTCATCCGCGGCGTCGATGGTCAGCGTGCCGCTCTCGACGTTCAAAAGCTGCTCGGCGTTGATGGCGTCGTTGACGGGTGCATCGATATTCAGCGTCAAATCGCGGATGGTCAGCGACGCTTCGCCGTCCTCGTCCGTCGTCGCGCCGGATTTGATGCCGTTTTTGCCGTTGGCCGTGATGGTCAACTCTCCATCGCCGCAGAGGGTGACAAGCGAGCCATCCTTACACTTAATGACGGCGTTTTCGGCATTTTCGTTTTCGGGGTAGTTGTCGTCATTGTTCTGCTCGGTATCGCTCAGGGAATTTTCCGTACCGTTGGAAACAAGGATGGTCACCTCGCTCGACTTGCCGCAGGTGATGGCGGCGGTGTTCTCACTCGTAAGTGTCAGGCCGTCCAGCACCAGCGTCACGCCGGTCGTACCCTTTTTCACCTTGATGGAGCCGTCCGCGCAGCTGCCGGAGACGGTGTAGGTACCACTCGACGTGATCGTGAGCGCTGTGCCGTCGATCTCGTAGCCCGTGTCCGTCTCGCCCGCAGCGGTCACGCCGCCGTCCGTAAAGGTAAACGTCACATCGCTCGATGCACCGGCATCGGTGCCCGCCGCACCGGCACAGGCTGTGAGCGACGCCGTGCGCGAAACGGCGGAAACGTTCGTCGACTTCGCCGCGTCGAAGGGGCACGAGCTGCGCCTTTCGATCACGGACGGCCTCACCTATCGCGGCGACGAATACGCCGTGCGCCAGCTCGTCTCGATCCTGCTCGACAACGCGGTCAAATATGCACTGCCGGATTCCCCCATTGAATTCTCGCTCGAAAAGGTGAAGCGCGGTGTCGTCCTCCGCTCGTCGAACGCCTGCGAGGATGTTGCTCCGGAAAACGCGCAGAAGCTCTTCGACCGCTTTTACCGTGCCGATCAATCCCGCTCGTCGGGCAGCGGCTTTGGCATCGGCCTTTCCATCGCGCGCTCGATCGCCGAGGGGCACCACGGCTCCATCCGCGCCATCGTGGACGACGGGAAGATCGCCTTCACCGCCGAGCTCAAATAAACGGCTTTTGGGCAAAAAAACGCTTCGCAGAACTTCTGCGAAGCGTTTTTCTTATCAAAGGCTTTTCTCCCCGCCCGTGACGGTCTCGATGGCGCAGGCGATAAACTTTTTCGCTGCGGGCGAGGCCTCCCTGAGCGACGGGACCGAGATGCCGAGCGTGACGAACTGCGGCGGGTCGAACGGGACCTCCGCCACCGTACCGCTCCACTTGCGCGAGATGAGCCGCTGGTTGAAGCTGACGCCGAGCCCCGCCTCGACCATGTTGTAGGTCGTGAAGCCGTCGCGCGTCGTAAAGCAGGTCTGCGGGTGCAGGTCATGCTGCTCGAGCAGGCGGTCCTGATCGGTGTCGTGATTCGGCGAGGTGTGGATGAACGGCTCGTTCTGCAAGCGCATAAGCGGAAAGGCATCCGCCGCTGCCAACTCGTGCCCGCGCGGCAGCCACGCGACCAATTCGTCGCGAAAGACCGGCAGCCAGTCGTACTTATCGCCGTGCATCTGCGCGCCGAAGCAGCAGTCGACCGAGCGCTCGTTCAGCCAGCGCGCCATCTCGAGGTTGCCGCCCTCCTGCATGCGCACGGTCACACCCGGATAGCGGGCGCGGAACGCCGTCAGGATCTCTGGCATCCACAGGGCCGAAATGCTGTAATAGCAGCCGATCGTCAGCGAGCCCTTTGACACGCCGCCGATCTCCGCGCTGAGCTGCTCGGCGTTGTGGTGCGCGCGCACGACCTCGCGCAGCAGCGGCAGCATGAGCTTTCCGTTTTCCGTGAGCTGCACGCCCTTTTTGCTGCGAAGAAACAGCGGAAAGCCGAGCTCTTCTTCCAGCGTGCCGATCATGCGCGTCACGCCCGACTGCGTGTAGCCCAAAAGCTCCGCCGTGGCCGTCAGGCTGCCGAGCTCTGCCGCGGCAAGGAACGCCTCGCATTTGACCGCTTCCATACGCCCTCCTATCCATGATTTTATATCATGTTTTTCATTTCAAATAACCGTTTGCGTCATGTTTTCTCTTATTCTACAATAGCAGTCAGAAACCGTCAATCCTGTTTTTGAAACGAGGTCTTTTTTCATGGAGCATCGTCTTTCTTTTTCCTGCGACTATCTTGAGGGCGCGCATCCCGCCATCCTGCAGCGCCTGTGCGAAACGAATTTTGCGCAGACCGCCGGTTACGGCACGGATGAATACTGCGAATCCGCGCGCGAGAAGATCCGCGCCGCTTGCGGCGCGCCGAACGCGGAGATTCACTTCCTTGTCGGCGGCACACAGACGAACGCGACCGTCATCGACGCGCTGCTGCGCTCTTACGAGGGTGTGATCGCCGCGGACACGGGGCACATCAGCGTGCACGAGGCCGGCGCCATCGAGTTCGGCGGGCACAAGGTGCTCACGCTGCCGCAGGAGAACGGCAAGATCACCGCATCCCAAATCCGCGCACTGCTTGATCAGTACGAGGACGACGCGAACCGCGACCACACGGTCATGCCCGGGATGGTCTACCTCTCCCAGCCGACGGAGTACGGCACGCTCTATTCCAAAAAGGAGCTCGCGGCCATCAGCGCGCTCTGCCGCGAAAAGCGCCTGCCGCTCTATATCGACGGCGCGCGCCTTGCCTACGCGCTCGCCTGTCCTGAAAACGACGTGACACTGCGCGACCTTGCCGCGCTGTGCGACATTTTCTACATCGGCGGCACGAAATGCGGCGCGCTGCTCGGCGAGGCGGTTGTCATTCCCCAGCCGGGGCTCATTCCACACTTTTTCACCATCATCAAGCAGCACGGCGCGCTGCTCGCCAAGGGACGGCTGCTCGGCATCCAGTTCGACACGCTCTTTACCGATGGACTCTACGAGCGCATCGGCGCAGACGCCGTTCGCTACGCCGACGCTATCCGGCGCGCGATGGCGGAAAACGGCTATTTGCCCTGTTTCCCCTCCCCGACGAACCAGAGCTTCTGCATCGTCAGTGAGCAGCAGCGCAAAGAGCTCGCCGAGCGCGTGGACTTCTCCGTCTGGGAGCAATATGACGAGACGCACAGCATCATCCGCTTTGCCACAAGCTGGGCGACGCGGGAAGAGGATGTGAACGCGCTCTGTCGCATCCTGCGCGAGTGCACCGCGCAGGAAAAGGTAGCATCCTAAAATCAAAAAAGAGCTTTCTCCGATTTTCAGGAGAAAGCTCTTTTTATTTCATTGCGCTGCGCTCAGTTCTTTTTCATCATCTGTTCATCCTGCTGCAAAAGCTGCTGCGTGATGATATCGAGCTGCCGGTGCTTGGCCATGCGGTCGGCGATGTTGTTCTGCACCAGCTCCGTCTCCTGATGGCCGCGGAAGGACAGCTTGAGCAGAATCGGCGTCAGGATCGTGCCGCATACGACCGTGATGACGACCGGCGTCATCATCGCGGGTGACAGCACACCCATCGAAAGGCCGCGGTTGGCGACGATCAGCGCGACTTCGCCGCGGCAGGCCATGCCCACGCCGACCTGGATGCTCTCGCGCGTGGTGAACTGGCACGCCTTGGCGCCAAGGCCGCAGCCGAGGAGCTTCGAGATGATCGAAACAAGCAGCAGCAAAATCGAGAAGACGACCATGCCGCCCGTCAGACCCGTGATCTGCACATTGATACCGATGCTCGCGAAGAACACCGGCGTGAGCAGAAGATACCCGAGGGGGTTGTACTTCGTCTGGATGTAGGTGCCCTTGGGCGTGCACGCGACGGCAAGGCCCGCGGCGTAAGCGCCCGTGATATCAGCCACGCCGAAGAACTCCTCGGCGCAGTAGGCCATCACAAGGCACAGGACAAAGGCGAACACGGAGTTTCTGTGGCTGGCCCAACCGTGCTGACGCTTGAGCATCCAGCAGAAGATGCGGTTCGCGCCAAAGCCGACCACGAAGGCAAAGACGAAAAAGCCCACGATCTTGAGGAGCACCATGCCGATGCTCTCGTCACCGCCGGCAAGGCTGCAAACGAGCGTCAGGGCGATCAGGCCGAGCACATCGTCGATGAGCGCGGCGGCCAAAATCGTGTTGCCCACCTTGGTTTCGAGCTTTTTCATCTCCTTGAGCGTTTCGACTGTGATGCTCACGGACGTGGCCGTCAGGATGGTGCCGATGAAGATGTTTTCGATAAAGCCGGTGCTCTCGATGAGTCCGAGCTCATCCGCGCCCCATGCAAGCGCCGTGCCCATGAGAAACGGCACGACCACGCCAAGAACCGCGACCATGAAGCCCGCCTTGCCGCTGTGCTTGAGCTCGTTGATGTCCGTGCCCATGCCGGCGGAGAACATCAGCACGATGACACCAAGCTCGCTGAGCTGCTTGGTGAATTCTGTTTCCGAAAGCAGGCCAAGGCCCGCGGGGCTGAGGATCAGGCCCGCGATCAGCGCGCCCACGACCTGCGGCATCTGAAACTTCTGCGCAATGAGGCCCAGAATCTTCGTGCTCAGCAGAATCAGCGCAAGATCCAGCAAAAAGTGATACGACATATTGATTTCCTCCCAAACTCTCTGATCTCTATCCAAATTCTTCCGTTTCATTTCGCGAGGCTCTATTCTAACTTCTTTTTTTCTTTTTTCAACAGTCAGAATCACCAAGGAAACGGAAGAATTCCTGCACAGCTCAGGCAAAATGCAATATATCTTTCATTTTTAACGTGAAATGTTTGCTTTGATTCCGTTTCCATAGCCGTTTTCACAAAAAGCAGCGTCAAACGCGGCGTTAAGAAGCCGTAAAATATGGACAGATTCATTGAATTTCTCTATGATTTACAGGGATATCGTCTATATTGTCCACACATCGCGCACATTTTGTCGCTCACGCCCGTTTTGCATCTTTTCCTGCATTTTGCGCATTTTCGTCGCACAATGCGCCGTTTCTCCCCTTGCCGCGGCGGCGCGGGCGTGGTAAAATCGGCCTTGTGACATGAACAAAGGAAAGGACGAGCCATGAATCAGAAAGAACTCAATGAACTGCGCCGGCGCTTCCGGCTCGATAAGAATAATTTCAGCCGCGTGTACGGCTGCTATGTGAACTCCAACCGTGAGATCATTGCGTGGGTCGATACCTCGATGGGCCTCATGCGGCAGGAGGAGCAGGAGATGTACCTGGGCCTTCTCAAAAAGTCCCTCTCCGGCACGCTTGGCAAGAACCTCATCGACGTGGTGTTCTCCACGCAGCAGGTCGCCGACAGCGATGAGCACCGCCTCTTGCAGACTCTTCGCCAAACAGAGCTCAAGGACCCCGCCTCGCGCGAAACGCTCTGCCGCCAAATCATCGACTGCATCGACATGGGCGAGACAAACTATCTCATCCTCCTCGCCGCCGACGCCTACGACGTGCCGCACCGCAGCAAGGATGACGAGATTCAGGCCGACGCGTCGAGTGAGGTCTTCAAGTACTTTGTCTGCTCCATCTGCCCCGTCAAGGCCCCGACCCTCGAACTGCGCTACGACCTTGACCAGAGCGAGTTTCACTCAAGCTCCACCGGCTACATCGCGACCTCGCCTGAGCTCGGCTTCCTCTACCCCGCGTTCGACAACCGCACGGCGAACATTTACAATGTGTTGTTCTACTCGAAAAACGCCGCGGAGATCCATCAGGAGGTCATCGACGCGCTGTTCCACGTCGACCCGCCGATGTCTGCCGAGGAGCAGAAAAACGCCTTTGGCTCGGCGCTTGCCGACGCGCTCGACAAGGATTGCAGCTACGATGTCGTCCAGTCCGTGCACGAGCAGATCAGAGCGCGCATCGAAGATCACAAGGAGAGCAAAGACCCCGAGCCGCTTGAAATGACGGCGGGCGACGTCGGCGGCATCCTCGCCAACAGCGGCGTGAACGACGAGCAGATCGCAGCGTTTCAGCGCGAGTGCGATGAGCAGTACGGCGAGAACGCCGCGCTGAACCCGAACAACATCATCGAGAGCAAGAAGTTTGAGATCACGACCCCCGAGGTCAAAATTTCCATTGCACCGGAGAACAGCTATATGATCGAAGCGCGCGTCATCAATGGCCGCAAATACCTCCTCATCCCCGCCGACGACGGCGTGGAGGTCAACGGCATCGGCGTAAACATCCCCGGCCTTGCAAAAGAAGAATAAGAAAAAAGGAGAGAAGCCGCGGCTTTTCTCCTTCTCTTTTTGACCATTTACGCCTTGCTCTTGTAGAGGTCAGCGATGATGTCGGCGCACTTGTCGATGCCGAGCTCGCCGCTGTCGAGCGTGATGTGGTAATTCTGCGCGTAGCCCCACTTCATGTTCGTGTAGAAGCGGTGATAGGCCGCGCGGCGCTTGTCCTTGTCGCGCAGGCGCTGCTCGGGCGACTGCTCGCGCTCGCCGTAGACCTCGACGATGCGCTTGGCGCGGAACGCCATATCCGCGTGGATAAAGACCTTGAGGCACTTGGCCTTGTCCTGCAAAATGTAGTCCGCACAGCGGCCGACGATGACGCAGGGGGCCTTTTCGGCAAGCTCGCTGATGACGCGGCACTGAATTTCCCATAGGATGTCCTCGTTCGTCGGGCCGAACGCGCGGTTCGAGAGCGCTGAGGACAGGAAGCCGCCGGGTGTGTACTCGCCCGCCTCCTTGACATAATTTTCTGCAAAGCCGCTCTCCTCGGCGATCTTCTGGATGAGCTCTGAGTCATAGCAGGGGATGCCGAGCTGCTCTGCAACCTTTTTGCCGACCGTGCGGCCGCCGCTGCCGAATTCACGGCTGATGGTGATAATATGATTCATAATACAGTTGCTCCTTCCGTATTGAGTTCCCGATACGTTTTTACAATCATAACCGCCGCAATGACGAATGTCAACACATCCGACACCGGCATGGAGTACAGCACGCCGTCAAGGCCGAAAAAGCGCGGCAGCAGCAGTGCAAAGCCCACGCCGAACACGACCTCGCGCACCATGGAGAGCATCGTGGATGAGAACGCCTTGCCCACGGCCTGCAAAAAGATGAAGCATGCCTTGTTCACGCAGGCGAGCACCATCATGCAAAGATACGTGCGGAATGCCTTGATCGCAAAGTCCGTGTAGTAGCTGCTCTCGTTCGCCGCGCCGAAGACGGCGATGAGCTGACGCGGGAAGCCCTCGGCCAGAACGAGCGCGACGGCGCCGACGATCGCCTCGCAGAGCAGGAGCTTTGTAAAGAGCTCACGCACGCGCGTCTTTTTCCCCGCGCCCATGTTGTAACCTACGACGGGAATGCAGCCCGCCGCCATGCCGACGACGATGGAAATGACGATCTGGAAGAACTTCATCACAATGCCGACGACGGCCATCGGGATCTGCGCGTACTGCTCCTGCGAGAATATCTCATCCAGCGCGCCGTACTTGCGCAGCATGTTGTTGATGGCCGCCATCGCCGCGACGAGGCTGATCTGCGAGAGAAAGCTCGTGATACCGAGCGTCAGCATCCGGGTACAGAGGCTTGCGTGCGGAAGTCTCCCTTTTCCGGCTTGACGGTCTTCATGCGGCAGAGATACCACACCGCAAGCGCCGCCGTGACGATCTGGCCCAACACGGTGGCGACCGCCGCGCCCATCATGCCCCACTTACATTCAAAGATGAAGATGGGGTCTAAAATGATGTTGAGCACCGCGCCCGCGAGCGTGGAGATCATGGCGAATCGCGGGTTGCCGTCGGCACGGATGACAGGGTTCATCGCCTGACCGAACATATAAAACGGGATGCCGAGCGAGATATAGAAGAAATACTCCTGCGCGTAATGAAAGGTCTCCTCGTTCACCGTGCCGCCGAACATCGAGATGATAGCGTCGGCGAAGATGAGGTACAGCGCCGTGAGCACAAGGCTGCTCGCAATCGACAGCACGACCGCGCTGCCGACGCTCTTTCTTGCCTCTCCCACTTCGCCCTTGCCGAGCGAAATGCTGACGAAGGCGCAGCAGCCGTCGCCGATCATCACGGCGATGGCGAGCGCCACGACCGTGAGCGGAAAGACGACGGTGTTTGCCGCGTTGCCGTAGGAACCGAGGTAGCTTGCGTTGGCGATGAAGATCTGGTCGACGATGTTATAGAGCGCGCCGACGAGCAGCGAGATGATGCACGGGACGGCGTAGCGCCGCATGAGCTTTCCCACGCGCTCCGTCCCCAAAAACTGGTTTGTGTTTTCCATGGCGGTCTTCCTCCTGAACATAAAAAATAAGAGATGCGTTCTGCCGGATCAATCCGGACTTACGCATCTCTGCTGCACGATTTGACTATGAAGTTGTCTTCTCCCTCCTTTTGCCGTAAAAAAGCGTGCGGCGTTTCTGCAACCGGATTTACGCAGAAACGCCACACGCTGTGAATTGATTTTATCAAATTGTTTCGAGCATTTCAAATGTTTTTTGCGGCACGGGCCACAAATTTTTATTTAGTCCTGCTCCATGAAGCTGCGGATATAGGCGATCAGCATTTTCGCCGTGCCCTCGAAGCCGAGCACATCGCTCTTGACGGTCATGTCGTAGCCGCGGGCGTCGCCCCACTTCGTCTCGCAGTAGTAGTTGTGGTAGGACTTTCTGGAGCGGTCGACCTCTTTGATCTCCTCGATCGCGTCCTCGGCAGACAGGCCCTTCTTCTCCATCACGCGGCCGACCTTGGCCTGCTGGTTGCCGCAGATGAAAATGCTCAGCATATTGGGGTTGCCCTTGAGCACCTGGTCGCTGCAGCGGCCGATGATGAGGAAGCTCTCGCCATTTGCCGCCTTGTCACGCAGCATGGCGAACGTCTTTTCCGCCACGTTGACTTCAAGAGAATTGGAATACTTGCCAATGCGGCGCGAGGCAAAGAAGTTGACGGGCTTTTCGTCCATCTTGCGGATCATTTCCCCGCTGTAGCCTTCGGAAACGATCTCCTTTTCGATGGAGTCCTTGTCATAGAGCTTGATACCGAGCTCTTGCGCGATCATGTCGGCAATGTAATGGCCGCCGCTGCCGTGCTCGCGGCCAAGGGTGATGATGATCTGGTTTTTCATGGGATCGCACTCCTTTCCTTTTTCCGTTTACAGATAGCGCAGGAATAAGTAGGCCGTGGACACTGCCATGACAATGATCGTCGCAGGCACACAGTACTTGCAGTAGCTGCCCCAGCCGATGGGATAGCCGCCCTTGGCCGAAGCCGAAGTGCCGACGACGTTGGCGCTCGCGCCGATGGGCGTCGCATTGCCGCCGAGGTCCGTGCCGAGCGAAAGCGCCCAGGCAAGCACGCCGATATCCATGCCCTCTGTCGCGGCGATGGCGCGGATAACAGGGATCATGGTCGCGGCAAAGGGGATATTGTCGACAAAGGCGCTCGTGATGGCCGAGAGCCACAGAATGACGATCACAATAACCGCGATATTGCCCTCACTGACCGAGGTGATGAAGTTCGCGATCATGTTGAGCACGCCTGTCTTTTCAAGGCCCGCCACGGAAACGAACAAGCCGATGAAAAAGAGCAGCGTCTTATAGTCCACGCCCTTAATGATTTCTATAACAGATTTTTTGCCGCTGGTCAAGCCCAAAACGATCAGCGTCAGAATCGCGACGATCACGCCGATGCACGCGACGGAAAGCTCCGTCTGCGCGTGCGTGATGAGCAGCACGACCGCCAGCAGGAAAACGCCTGCGCTCGCAAGAAATGCCTTCTTGTTCGTGATGGCCGTCGAAGGCTCGGGACAGGTGACGGGGCCGCCGTTGGCATGCTCGGCGCGCTCAAGTTCCTTGCGGAAGCAGAGCGTGAAGTAAATGAGCATGAACACAAAGCAGATCGCCACGACCGCGCCGGTATTTTCGATGAAGTCAAAGAATGTGTAGCCGAGCGAGGTGCCGATGATGATGTTCGGCGGGTCGCCGCACATCGTGGCCGCGCCGCCGAGGTTCGCGCAGAAAATTTCAGACAGGATCATCGGCACGGGGTCGAATTTCATCGTCTGCGCCAGCTCGAGCGTGACGGTGGCGAGAAACAGCACGACCGTGATGCTGTCGATGAACATCGACAAAAACGCCGAGAGCGACATAAAGCAGATGAGCAGCGGCACCGTGCGGTAGTGTACGAGCTTGGCAAGCGTCAGACACAGCCAGCGGAAAAAGCCCGCCTTGCCGAGGCCCTCGACCATGATCATCATGCCGGCGATAAACAGGATCGTCGACCAGTTGATGCCAGCGGTGCTCTCCTCACTTGCGCCGTACCAGAATGTGCTCTGGAAAAACGCGCCGAGGTTGAGCGTCTCCCAAATGGCGCTCATCGAGCGCATGCAGACGCCGAACACCAGCACGAGCACGAGCGCGCCGCTCCCGAGCGTAATGTAATGCCGTTCAAACTTATCGAGGATAATAAGCAGGAACATAGTGACAAAAATGCAGATGGCAATGATCTGAGCAAACATGTTATTCCTCCCTGTGCTATGGAATTTCCAACGCGAGTCATTATATCGACCCTTTGCGCGGAAGCGAAATGCTTTCTTGACATGGCGGATATATCATTTTGCTATGCCGCCGGAATTTTCCTGATTTCATGCGGCTTTGCGGCAATGTTTACTTTTCGTCAAGGTTCTGTTCTTTTTTCCCGAATACGCTTGCGCCGCCGCGGCGCTTCTGTTACAATCAGTCTTGCCGTCCGCAAGGTGCGGACGAATGCTTTTCTCTTCCGTCAAATTTTACGCAGTCAGGTTCCTCGCCGCCGCGCAGAACCCCAATCATTTCTTTTTCAGAGGAGCTTGCCCATGAACATCAGCTACGACAGCTATCGCGTCTTTTATTACGCCGCCAAATACCGCAGCTTTTCGCAGGCCGCCGCGGCGCTCTACAGCAACCAGCCCAACGTGACACGCATGATCCGAAAGCTCGAATCCGAGCTCGGCTGCGCGCTGTTTTTCCGCTCGCCGCAGGGCGTGCGCCTCACGCCCGAGGGGGAGAAGCTCTACACGCACATCGCCGTCGCGTTTGAGAGCATCGAGGCAGGCGAAGAGGAGGTCCTCTCCGACCAGAGCTTGCAAAGCGGTATCGTCCACATCGCAGCGAGCAGCCTTGCCCTACGCACGCGGCTTTTGCAGGTGCTCGCGCGCTACCGGCGCGCATACCCGCACGTGCGCATCTGCCTGACGAACCACTCTGCCTCCCACGGCCTCGCCGCCGTGCAGAACGGCCTTGCCGACTTCGCCATTCTGGCAGAGGGCGCGTCCGTGCCGGATTCGCTCACGGCGCAGAAGATCGACGAAATTCAGGAGATCCCCATCTGCGGCCCGGCGTTTTTGGAGCTCACCGAGGAGCCCGTTTCGCTCAAAAGGCTTGCCGACTACCCGATCATCAGCTTGACGGAGGGGACATCGTCGCACGACTTTTATGCCGAGCTCTTCCTGCGCCACGGTCTTTCGTTCAGCCCCGATGTAGAGGTCGAGACCACGGCACAGGTGCCGCCCGTGGTGCAGAGCGACCTTGGCGTCGGCTTCGTGCCGCGCGAGATGCTTTACGGCACGCCGGAGGCAAGCGGTATCTACCCCATCATGCTCGAAGAGCCCATTCCCGCGCGCAGCGTCTTCCTCTTCCAGCGCAAGACGCAGCCGCTGAGCATCGCCGCCAAAAAGCTGCGGCAGATGCTGCTCGAAGACGCGCCGCAGGAGAGTGGAAAATAATCAGACAAAGCCCCGCCGGTTTCGATGAACCGGCGGGACTTCTTTCATATATGAATGCTTAATCGGCACGCTGCACGCGCTTTTCTTTGCGGTCAAGATAGAGGTAGAAGCCGACGTTCAGGATTATGCCGACCAGCGTGGACACCGGCGCGGCAAGGCCGATCTTCGTCAGGCTCGCGTTCGACTGGATGCTCATCACATACGCAAACGGCAGGCGGACGAGCAGCGTTTGGATGAGACCCTGTGCCATGACCCAGAGCGTCTTGTTGTTGCCGTTGAAGTAGCCGAGCATGCTGAAGAGGATCGCCGTCAGGATGGTCTCGGGCGCGAAGCCCTTCAGATACTCAAAGCCTTTCTGCACGACCTCTGCATCCGGCGAGAAGATTCCCGCCAACACATCGCCCTTGAGCATCACGAGCGCGAACACGGCGCAGCCGAAGGCCAGCCCCACGCCGATGCCCGTCAGCATCGACTGCTTTGCGCGCTTCTGATTTCCCGCGCCCACGTTCTGCGCGACGAACGACGCCATCGACTGCATCAGCGCGCTGGGAATCAGCATGGCGAAGTTGACGATTTTGCTCGCAACGCCGTAGCCCGACGACGCTGTCAGGCCCAGCCGGTTGACAAACGCACACAGCGCCAGAAACGACAGCTGCGTCAAAAACTCCTGCAAGGCAAGTGGCAGACCGATGCTCAAAAACTTCTTACATTGAGGATTGAATCGAAAGTCCGCGCGTGATGGCAAAGGGCAGCTTCTTTTTGATGAGCAGCGCAACTGCGAACACCACACTGACGGCCTGTGCCAAAACTGTCGCGATGGCCGCGCCCGCGGCGTCCATGCCAAAGCCCGCAACCAGAATGAGGTCGCCCGCAATGTTGACAAGGCTCGCCACCAGCACGAAAAGGAGCGGCGAGCGGCTGTCGCCAAGACCTCTAAAGATGGCAGAGAGCAGGTTATACGCAACGACGAAGAAAATTCCGCCGCCGCAGATGCGCACATAGCTCACCGTGAGACCGACGGCCTCCTCGGGTGCCTGCATCAGAACAGAGATCGGCCGGGCAAAGCCCACGAGCAGGATAAATATCCCGACGGATAAAATTGTGAACACGACCGCCGCGCCGCCGAGGACCGCGCTGATCTGCTCCGGCCGCTTTTCGCCAAAATACCGCGCGATCAGGACCGTAACGCCCATCGCGAGCTGCGTGACCACAAAGGTCACGAGGTTCAAGATCTGGCTACCGGTCGAAACGGCAGAGAGGCCCGCCGTCGAGCCGAACCGGCCGACGACTAACAGGTCGACCGCGCCGTAGGCCGCCTGCAAAATGAGCGCGCCGAGCACAGGCAGCATGAAGAGCGACAGCTTTTTCAAAATGCTGCCCTGCGTAAAATCGCTGTGATCAGTGGACAAGGGTGATCCTCCTTTCGGCCATGACGTCGTAAAGCGCCCGAATGGTGCGGATGGTACATTCTGCGTCCTCGTCGGAAATATCGTCGAGAAGCGGCGCGAGCTGGGCGAAAAACTGCTCGTTGAACGTCTGCGAGAGCTTTCTCCCCTGCTCGGTGATGGTGAGATACGTCACGCGCCCGTCCTCTGCCGAGGCGGACTTTTGCAGATATCCTTTGTCCTCCATCTCCCCGATCGTGCGTGTCACGCCGGGGCGCGGCAGATGCAGCGCATCGCTGATGTCGGACACCTTGACGCGCACGCCCTCGCACTCCAATCGCTCGATCGCGTCGAGATACTGAATGTAAGACGACGTGACGCCCTTCGGCAGCGCCGGGAGCAGCTCACGGGCGCGCTTGGCCTGATAGCAGGCGTCCAGCAACGCCTTGATCTTTTCAACGGTCATAGCCACCTCCTGCATTTAATTATCTTTGTTAATTATCTTCGGTAATTATAAGAGTATCATACAGAATTCTCCATGCGCAATTTGAAAGAAAACACACCCGACGTTTCCTCCCCAAATTTGCGCAAAAAGCCCCGCCGTTTTCACAGCAGGGCTTTTCTCTTCACTTTTTTACAGATTCAGCAGCGTTTCGCTCAGGCGCTTGCCGGCGCTTCCGGCAAAGTCCTCCGCCCGGCGGATGCGCAGGAACGACGCGCCGTAGATCATGCGCTCGTTTTCAAGCTCTCCGTCCTCGCCGAGGAAAATGCCGATGACGTGCGCGCCCTCGCGCCGGAGCTTTCGCACCTGAAAGCAGGTGTCGCGGATGGCGGCATCGCCGACGTAGACTTCCGGCGCGCCCTCGCGCTTGCGGCCGCTGACCATGTCGTTCGGTAAGCCGTCGCTGAACACGATGATAATTTTGTGCTCCTCGCGCCGCTTCTTGAGGTCGAGTCCCGCCGCGGCCAGCGCAAGGCCGTCGCGGTTATTCGACGTCGCGCGGTACTCCAAAATGCGGCGGTCGGCCTCCGGTTTGTCGTCGTAGTCGCGGAAGCGCCGCAGCACCGTGTAGTTGCCATAGGTGCAATAGCTCATCACGCGGTGCGGGATGCGGATACGGCTGAGCGCCGCGCTGAAGAGGTAGCTTTGCAGCGCCACCATGCTCTGCCGCACGCTCTGCGAGCCGCTTGCGTCGATCAAAAGCTCCACGACGACGGCGGACGGTTCCTGCCGGACGATCTTTTCAAAAAGCTGCGGATTTTCGCAGCGGCTGACCTTCCAGAGCAGATCGTTTTGCAGCACGCCGTGGTCGGCGCGGTAAACGTCCGGCTCGCTGCGCAGGCTCAGCGCATTGCGAAAGGCCTGCTCGATGCTGCGGATGCCCTGACGCGCGGCGTCCTCGTGCTCTTGGAGCATTTTGAGGTTGCCGTCCCGACTGGCGCGCAGCGATTGGGCGCGCGGCTCACTGCCCTCGTAGGCGTCCGCGCTCAGGCCGTCGGTGAAGAGGAGCTTTCGCTCCTCGTGGATGCCGGTGCAGACAGCGCTTTCGATCTCCTCCATCGCCTGCTCGGTCTGAAAGCTGGGGCCAAAGTTGCGCATCAGATACTCCGGAATGCCGGCGAGCGCGTCGTCCGGCAGGACGAGGCCATCGGCCGATGCCTCGCCCGCCTTGTCGTATTGGAGTTCCATCTCCTCGGTCTGCGTCCACTCGATGTCCCCCGGTTCGGCTGCGGGCTCCCACTCTTCCGTCTCGCGCTCGGGTAAGATGTCCTGATTGTGGTCGGGCGCAAAATAGCGGATGAAAATTTTGCGGTACAAAAGCGCTGCGAGTTCGACGAGCGACTTTGCGTCCGCGCAGCTCTCGCTGCGCGCGGCAAGGTCGTCAAACTCGGCCAGCATGTCTTCAAAACCGCTGAAATTTTTCAAAATGCGGCGGTCGCCCTCCGTCGCCGCGGCGGGAAACTGCTTCGTCAGATCGTAAATGTACATCCAGCCGCGCGAGCTGCGCCGGTAGCGCAGGAGATCGCCACGCAAAATCTCGCCCGCCGCCTGCTCCGCCATCACGGCGACGCCCGGGCGCTCGCCCATCAGCTTTGCCCTCACGGCGCGCTCGACGCACAGGTGCGCAATGGGCAGCAGCACGTCCATATTGTAGGCCGCGTAGCGGTGCCGCCGCAGCCACAGATTCAAGTCATCGAGCCCGAAAAACTTGTCCGCCCCGCCGAGGACGACGCCCTCGTACACCTCCGCCATGCCGCCCGCGCGCTCAAAGGGTTCGCTCATCTTCTGCACATACTCGGGATAGGTCCGCTTGCGGTGATTTTCAGAAACGGTCAAAAAAAGGCTCTCTTCTCTGCCGATGCTCATCTCTTCAGACAAAGCGCGTCAGCGCCACATCGCGCACGAGCGCATACTCGTACTCATCGAAGCACTTGTTCGTGATGCTCACGGCAATGGCATCCTTGGGCGCCATGCCGTCGGTCATCAGGTGCAGGGCCGCGATCATGCCGCGCATATCGACGGAGTTCGTCGAGATCTCGCCGTTCACAGCCTTGGCGTTCAGATCGAGAAACAGCCCCGTGCAGCGCTTGATATTCTCGTCCGACGCCTCCGGTACGTTTGCGCGCAGCAGCTCGCAGAGCTGGGGTTCCTCGAGCGTCGGCATGCGGATGACCGTAAAGCGCGAGACAAGCGCTTCGTTCAGCTCGCGCGTACCGGCGTAACCGTAGTTCATCGTGGCGATGAAGCGCGCGGCGGGGTGGATAGGGATACACTCATAGCCCGGCACGTCGATGAGGCGGCGGTAGTCGAGCGTGGAGTGCAGCACGGCCACAGCGTCGTTTTTCGCCATGTTGATCTCATCTAAGATGCAGAAGCCTCCGTACTGCGCGGCGAGCGCGACAGGGCCGCGGCGCAGCCGCACCTCGCCGCCGGTGAAGGTGTCGGTGCCGATGAGCGTGCTGCTGTCGGTATTCACATGGAACGACACAGTGTAGACCGGACGGCAGAACAACCACGCAAGGTTGTCCGCCAAGATATTTTTGCCCGTGGCCTTGCCGCCGGAGAGCAGAACGTTCTCCCCCTGCAGAAGCGCGGCGACGGCCAGCTCCATGATCTCATCGCCGATGAATTTGACGGGCGGCTCGGCGATGCGGCTGCGCACCGCCTCGTCCGCGACGTATTGCTTTTTGAATTGCTCCAGTCGGAGCGATAGATCCTGTCTCATGTCTTTGATAGTTCCCTTCTGTGTGCGGAAACGGTTCCCGCGCGATGCGCTCTTTTCAGCGCTTTTCCATGCAGAGCATTATAGTATTCACGCGGAATATTGTCAATTTGTGCCACCGTTGCGCGCGGGAAAAACCTGTGGTAAAATGAATGCAGAGAACTCCATTTTCAAAAAGGGGGCCGTATTATGCTGACGATCTTCAACCGCAAGGAACTCATCACCACGATGGACATGCAGCGCCAGGCCAATATCCGCAGCATCCTGTCCGCCAATGGCATTGCCTACACGGTCAGAACCGAGAATTTGCAGGGCTCTTCCGCGCTCGGCGGCCGCAGCCGCGGGAGCACCGGCAGCTTTGGCATCGACCCGAATTATTCGTATGAATATCATATCTACGTTCACAAAAACGACTATGAAAATGCTCTGAGACTGATTCGGTAGCGCCCCTGAGTCTTAGAACGATAAAAGGCATTCCGCGCGATCGCGCGGAATGCCTTTTCTTTTGTTTTACAGCGCGGTCCCCTTTTTCGGCACGAAAAAGGACTTCATATCCGCCCTTTCAAGCTCGAGCAGCTTGATCTTTTTGTCGACGCCGCCTGCGTAGCCGGTCAGGCTGCCGCTCGCGCCGACCACGCGGTGGCAGGGGATGATGAGCGAAATATCGTTGTGCCCCACCGCGCCGCCGACGGCCTGCGCAGACATGTGCGTTAGGCCCTGCTTTTCCGCCAGCTTTCGCGCAAGCGTGCCGTAGGTCGTTGTTTCACCGTAGGGAATTTCCAGCAGCAGCGCCCATACCACCTGCTGGAATGCCGAACCCACGGGGTGGAGCGGCGGCGTGAAGTCCGGCTCGCGGCCCGAAAAGTAGATATCGAGCCAGCGCTTGGCCTCGCACAAAACAGGCGTCTCGCTCTCGGCATACTCTTTTGGCAGCGTGCGGGCAAAATATTTCTGCCCGTCGAACCACAGGCCCGTCAAGCCCTCTTCGTCCGCCGCAAGCAGGATGCCGCCGAGCGGCGAATCATAATGCTGGGTGTAAGTCATCGTCCTCGCCTCATTTCTTCTCTTTCGGCGCGTAATCGTGCAGCTCGGGGATCGCACCGCCGGACACTGCCCAGAGGTACAGGCTCGCCACGCTGCCATAGGGCGAAAAGCGGCGGCGGTACTTTTCAAAGAGCCCTCGGTCGATCTTTCGGTGGTGGTACACCATGCGCAGCCCCCGCTGGATGGCAAGGTCGTCGCAGCTCAACACGTCCTGCCGCTGCATGCAGAAGAGCAGGATCATCTCCGCCGTCCACACGCCGATGCCCTTGAGGGACGAAAGCTCCCGGATAGCCTCCTCGTCGCTTTTTTGCCAGATACTTTCTAAATCGAATGCGCCGGTATGGACCTTTTCGGCAAAATCCGTGATGTACTCCGCCTTTCTGAACGTCATGCCGAGTGATTGGAGCTTGGAAACACCCGCGGCGAGGACCGTCTCGGCGTTGACCTCGCCGAGTGCCGACAGCATCCGCTGCCAGATCGTCTCCTGTGCCTTGGTCGAGATCTGCTGGCCGACGATGTGGTGCACGACGGCGGAAAAGAGGTCCGTATCCACTTTTCTCTCGACATGGCCGATGCGGTCGATGACCTCGGCCATGCGCTTATCCTTCTTTTTAAGATAGTCGGTCTCCTCTTCCCCGTAGGCAAAATACATTGAGCTTCCTCCCCGCCGCGTCATCTAAAACGTATGTTCTATATATTATATGGTGCCATTTTCTTTCTGTCAAGCGCGCAAGCTTTTGTAACGGACTATCGAAAAAATTTTCGAACCCCTCTTGACTGAAAGTGTACTTTAAGTTGTAGAGTATCGGTGAACTTTAAGAACAACAAGTTTTTTCAGGAGGAATGTCTCATGAACAAGCCTTATATCGTATGCCACATGATGACCTCGGTCGACGGACGTATCGACTGCACCATGACCGAGCACCTACCCGGCGTGCAGGAATATTACGACACGCTCGACGCGCTGGACGCGCCCACACGTATCAGCGGCCGCGTGACCGCGGAGCTCGAAATGGCGCTGCCCGGAAAGTTTGAGGCCAAGACCGCCGAAGCACTTGGCAAGGAGGCCTTTTCCAAGGCCGCCGACGCCGAGGGCTACGAGATCGTCGTTGACACCCACGGCACGCTCCTCTGGGGTGAGAGCGCCGAAGACGAGCGTCCGCTGCTCATCCTGACGAGCGAGCAGGTCAGCAAGGAGTACCTTGCGTATCTCAACGGCAAGCACATCTCGTGGATCGCCTGCGGCAAGGAACACGTCGACTTGAAGCGCGCGTGCGAAATTCTCGCCGCGGAGTTTGACGTCAAGAGAGCCGCCGCGGTCGGCGGCGGACACATCAACGCAGGCTTCCTCGCCGCGGGGCTACTCGACGAGGTCAGCATTCTGATCGGCGCCGGCATCGACGGCCGCGGCGGCATGCAGAGCGTGTTCGACGGCCTGCCGATGGAGCGCGGCGTCACGCCGCTCAAGCTCACGAGCGTGCAGCAGTACGGCAGCGGCGCGGTCTGGCTGCGCTACAATGTGGAAAACTAAAGCAGAGGAGCCTTTTTAACATGAAGTACGAAAATAAAGAAGCATTTGAACAGGTCAACATGTTCGGCACCGGCACGCCGAACACCGCTTACGCCAAGTTTTTCATCGGCGATTCGTTCTTAAATCCTCTGACTGACCCGAAAGGCAGCCTCTTCGCCGCGAACGTGACCTTCGAGCCCGCCTGCCGCAACAACTGGCACATCCATCACGCGACTTCCGGCGGCGGACAGCTCCTTCTCTGCACCGCGGGCGAGGGCTGGTATCAGGAAGAGGGCAAGGACGCCGTCAGCCTGCACGAGGGCAGCGTCATCATGATCCCCGCGAACGTGAAGCACTGGCATGGCGCGAAAAAGGACAGCTGGTTCAGCCACATCGCCGTTGAAGTCCCCGGCAAAAACTGCCGGAACGAGTGGTGCGAGCCGGTCTCGGACGAAGAGTACAATAAGCTGTAATCGGAGGCAATTTCCATGATCTTAAACGAAACTTATACGCTCGAAAACGGCCTGAGCATCCCCAAGCTCGGCCTTGGCACCTGGTTCATCGACGACGATCAGGCCGCCGAGGCCGTCCGCACCGCCGTGAAGCTCGGCTACCGCCTCATCGATACCGCGCAGGCCTACGGCAACGAGCGCGGCGTGGGCAAGGGCGTGCGCACCTGCGGCGTTCCGCGCGAGGAGCTTTTTGTCGCCAGCAAGGTGGCCGCGGAGCTCAAGACCTATGCCGAGGCCAAAAAGTCCATCGACGAAACGCTCGAGAAGATGGGCCTTGACTACCTTGACCAGATGATCATCCACTCTCCCCAGCCGTGGAACCAGTTTCGCGTCGAAAAGCGCTATTCTGAAGAAAATAAAGCCGTCTGGCGCGCGCTCGAGGATGCGCAAAGCGAGGGCAAGGTCAGAGTCATCGGCGTGTCGAACTTTCTGCGCGACGACCTTGAAAATCTGCTCTCCGACTGCCGCGTAAAGCCGATGGTCAACCAGATCCTGCTGCACATCAGCAACACCGACCTCGCGCTGCTCGACTACTGCCGCGAGCAGGGCATCCAGGTGGAGGCCTACTCCCCCATCGCCCATGGCGAGGCGCTCAAGAACCCCGCCATCGCGGAGATGGCGAAAAAGTACGGCGTCAACGCCGCGCAGCTGTGCATCCGCTATGTCATCGAGCTCGGCGCGGTCGCGCTGCCGAAGACGGCCAACCCCGACCACATGGCGAGCAACGCCGCCGTGGACTTCACCATCTTGAGTGAGGACATGGAGACGCTCAAGCACACGGACCGCATCACCGACTACGGCGAGTTCAACATCTTCCCCATCTTCAGCGGCAAGCCGCTCGCGTAACGAACGCAAAAGGAAAAGGAGAGAACGCAGCAGCGTCCTCTCCTTTTTTACAAAAGCATGCAGAAACCAATCTGCATACAGAGCCATCTTTCAAAAAGCCTCTTATTTCTTCTCTTCCTCGCGCACAAACATCATCAAAAAGCTGACTGCGAGCAGCAGGCAGGACACCCAGATGCCCTTTTCGGCAAAGCGCGCCGTCAGGACGCTGCCAAGCCCCGCGCCGACGGCAAAAATACCGATGACGCCAAAATACGTCAGTGCCTTTTTCAGCACCTCGCGGTCGTGCGTGTGGAAGTAGGCGCACAGCGCCTCGGTGCCGCTGCGCATGTTGCCGATGCACATGGTGCTCGCGTAGGCGTGGCCGCGCACCTTGCGGAAGGTCTGCACCTGCATCGCACAGACGAACGAGACGAGCGCGTTTGCAAAGGTGTTGACCTCCTGCGGCAGGAAGCCGACAAAAAACAGCAGCACGATCTCGGCCAGAATGATGAGCTGGCGCCAGTGCACCTTTTCCATGCACTTATAGCGGCGGTGGACGCATTCCGCCACAAAAATGCCCGCCATAAACGAGATCAGCGGCACAAAATAGCGGAAAACACCTGCCCAGTCACCTGCAAAAAGGTGTGTGCTCATCAGCACGATGTTGCCCGTCTGCGCGTTGGCAAACACCTTGTCGCGGCAGCAATAGGTATAGGCGTCCTGCAATCCGCCGGATAAAATGATAAACGCGGACATCAGGAACGAATCGGACATCTGCCCGTGCGGTCGATCAAGCTGCATGGTTACATTTTGGCTCCTGTTCGTTAAAATTCCGCCATGATTATACGGCGGTGGCCGCGCTTCGTCAAGTGGCTTTTGCGTCGAGCCTCTTTGGTTTCACGAGGCGCAGCGTGTTCTTCCTGCTCGCAAAGTGCGTCAGCATCACGAGGAACGACACCGCCGAGCCCAGCGCCGTGGCAAGACCCGCGCCATAAACGCCCATATCGCATGGGAAGACGAAGAACCAGTCGCCGAACACATTGAAGATGCCGCCCGACAGCACACCAAGCATCGCAAGTGCGGGCGCGCCGTCGTTGCGCAGAAATGCCGCAAGCATCTGATTGAAGAGGAACAGTGGGAATACAACTTTAACGGGGATCATGTACCGCTGCGCGAGGGCGAGCAGCGTCTCATCCGTGCCGAAAACATCAGAAGCGGACGCTCGAAGAGGATCAGCCCGATCCACGTGAGCGCCGCCAGAATGACCGAGCCGATGACCGCCGCGGTAAAATACTGCTCGTCCTCGCCGTCGCCGCTCATGCCGCTGCCGCGCTTCGTGCTGAAGATCACGCTGCCGCCGATGCCCATGAGAAGGCCAATGCTGTAAATGACGTTCCACACCGGCGCGACCACGGCTAGTGCCGCCGTACCGTCAGGACCCTGATACCGCCCCACCATCGCCATGTCGACAATGCCGTAAATGCTGGAGATTAGCGCGCTGCCGAACGTTGCGGACAAGTACTTAAAATAAAGCGAGCCAACCTTTCCGTTCAAAAGATTCATTCTGCGTTTCCTCCTTAATTGCAACAAAAAAGCCGGATAAGGAACAGGCATTTCAGCCTGCGCCTTATCCGGCTGCCGTTTCTTTCGAACAGCGTGCCCTCCGAGCGAGCACAGCGGACTATAGCACAAGAAAACAGCAATGTCAAGCCGCGGCGATCTCCCTCCTTTTTCCTTTCTGAATTTTCCGTGGACAATTTCTTCCCGATGGGGTAACATCATAGAAAAACGGGAACGGACGCTATTTATGGACAAGTACAGCATCTTAAAGCAATATTACGGCCACAGCGCGTTTCGCGCGGGGCAGGAGGCGCTGATCGACGCGATCCTCTCCGGGCGCGATGCACTGTGCGTCATGCCGACGGGCGGGGGCAAGTCGCTCTGCTATCAGATCCCCGCGCTGCTCCTGCCGGGCATCACGCTCGTCGTCTCGCCGCTCATCTCGCTGATGAAGGATCAGGTCGCAGCGCTCAAGAGCGCAGGCATTCCCGCAGCGTACATCAACAGCTCACTGACAGGCGAGCAGATCCGCACGGTCTACGCCCGCACGCGCAAGGGTGCCTACAAGCTCATCTACGTCGCGCCCGAGCGGTTGGAAACGAACAGCTTTTTATCGCTGATGCAGGAGATGGACGTGTCGTTTCTCGCTGTGGACGAGGCACACTGCATTTCGCAGTGGGGACAGGACTTCCGCCCGAGTTACCTCGGCATTGTCGATTTCATCAATGCCCTGCCGCGCAGACCCATTGTCGCGGCCTACACCGCGACGGCGACAAAGCAGGTGCAGTCTGATATCCTGCGGCTCTTGCAGCTGCAAAGCCCGTACCGCATCGTGACGGGCTTCGACCGTCCGAACCTCTATTTCGACGTGCGCCGCCCGAAAAACAAGTTTTCCGCCCTCGCCGCACTCATTGACGAGCGAAGAGGCAGAAGCGGCATCGTCTACTGTGCAACGCGCGCGGCGGTCGAGCGCGTGTGCGACAGCCTGTGTGACCGCGGCATCGCCGCCACGCGCTATCACGCGGGCCTCACAGATGAGGAGCGGCAGCAGAATCAGGACGATTTTCAGTTTGACCGCAAGACCGTCATGGTCGCGACGAACGCCTTCGGCATGGGCATCGACAAGTCAAACGTCAGCTTTGTCATCCATTACAACATGCCGAAAAGCCTCGAGGCCTACTATCAGGAGGCGGGCCGCGCCGGACGCGACGGCGAGAATGCCGACTGCGTCCTGCTCTTCGCGCCCGCTGACGTGGAGACCGCGCGCTTCCTCATCGAAAACGGCGGGGCCGACCAGCTCTCGGAGGAGGATGCCGCGCTTGTGCGCAAGCGCGACTATGAGCGCTTACAGGCGATGACGGGGTACTGCAAATCCGTCGACTGTCTGCGCGGGCGGCTGCTTGACTACTTCGGCCAGATACACCCCGCAAACTGCGGGAACTGTTCCAACTGTAAAGCGACCTACCAGACCGAGGACATCACGCTCTCGGCGCAAATGATCTTATCGTGCGTCATGCGCATCCGCGAGCGGCTGGGCTACTACGTCGGCAAAACGCTCGTCATTCAGGTCCTGCGAGGAAGCCGCGACCAGCGGCTTTTGTCGCTCGGCCTTGCGAGCTTGTCGACCTATGGTCTCATGGATAAGACGTCGCCGAGCGTCATCGAGCGGTACATCGAATACCTCGAATCCGCGGGATATCTCGAGGTCGACCAGCGCTATTCGACGCTCCGGCCCACAAAAAAAGCATCCGCCGTGCTCTTTGACGGCGAATGCGTGCTGATGCAGAAGCGGGTGGAGCCGAAGGCGGAGAAAAAGCGCCCGCGCGGCGCGTTTTCGGACGAATTCGAGGAAAACAGCCTTTACGAGGCGCTGCGCGCCCAGCGCGCGGAGCTTGCCAAACGCGAGAGCGTTCCCGCCTACGTCATCTTTTCGAACGCGACGCTCGCCGACATGGCGGAGAAAGCGCCGCGCTCGCTCTCAGAGCTTCTCGAGGTCTCGGGTGTCGGCGAGCGGAAGGCCTCCCGCTACGGAGAGGCCTTCCTGCGCACCATTGAGGAGTATATACAGCAGCAGGGGTAAAGCGGGCTCACTTCAGCACCGTGCCGTCTGCCAGCGTGATGGTATAGCCGTTGAAGTTGATGGTGCCGTTGTTGGTGAGGCTCGTGAGCGTGCAGTTGCCGGTCAGGTTCCAGGTGCAGCCGCTCTCGATCGCGACAATCGCGTTGTCGCTGACGGCGGTGCCGCCCTCGGCATTGTCGACGATGTTGATGGTGCCGGTGAAGGTGCTGCCGTTTTTCATCGTCACCGTGAGATTCGAGATGGTATCGACGATGATATCGCCTGCAAGCGTCTGACCGCCTGCGGCGAATTCGACCTGTGCACCGTTGCTGCCGGCCGTGCCCCAGCCGCGGCTGGCACTGTTGCCGACCACGCGCAGCAGCGCGCCGTCCGCATCATTGTTGACGATATTCACGCCGGAGAGCGTCAGCAGGCAGTGGGTGTTTGTGATGTAGAACATGTCGCCGCTGCTGCCAACGAGGCTGCCGCCGGTCATCGAGAACACGGATGTGCCGACGTCCGCGTCGCCGCTCATGGACTGATAGATCATCACGTTGTGGACGTTTTCCGAAGAGCTCGTACCCTTGGTGTCGCTCATGTTGCCGGTGACATAGCAGTCTTCGAGCGTGATGGAGTTCTTACCCTCGATGACAAGGGCTTCGGAGTTGTTCGCTGTCAGGTTCGCATTCTTCACGGTGATGTCCGCCGTGGAGTAGACCGTGGGGGAGTTGTAGCCGTTCGAGGTGTACGCGCCGCCGCTCACGTTGACCGTGCCGCCGCCGGTGGTCTGGATGCCGCCGGAGTTATCCGCCGTGGTGGTGATGGTGGAATCGGAGATATTCACGGTCGTGCCGCTGCCGTAACTGAACACGCCGTTGCCATTTTGCGCAGAGGACGTGACGGTTGCATTCTTGATGGTCACCGTCGCGCCGTTCATCGCGAGAAGCGCTGCGTTCATGCCGTAAAATTCGCCGTCCTCGGTGTTCGAGGTCACGCCCGCGCTCTTGTCGACGGTGACGCCGTCGAGCGTGACGGCCGCGCCGTCCACGCGCAGGGCGTTTTCGTCATCGCCGGTCGAGGTGTAGCTTCCGCCGCTGTAGGTGCCGTCCTCGCTGATGGTCGTGGCGGCGGTGCCCTGCGTCACCTCCCCGCTGCCGCCAAAGCTCTGGCCGCCGCCCACGGACTCGACCGTGGCGCTCGCCGCGGTGTTGTTGCTGCCGACCTCAACGGTCAGGATATCGCCCTCGGCGAGGTCGCCGAGCTCGATGCTCTCGTCATTTTTTGTAATTTCCGCATTCGCGAAGTCGAGCGTCACACTCTCCTCGCCCGCGGTAAAGCTGCTGCCGCTCTGCGTTTCGCCGTCCGGCTTGTCGGGCGGCGTCTGGCCGGAATCGGAACTGCCAGACACGTCATGGGACGGCATACCGCCCGCACTCAGCTCGCCGAGCTGCATCGTCACGGCAGTGCCGTCAATATCGGTGATCTCGCCGGTGATCGTCTGGTCGGAGTAGTCCGATGTTTTGCTGCCGCACGCGGCGAGCGACAGTGTCAGCGCCGCCGCACAGAAAAGAGAACGAATCTTTTTGCTTTTCATCAAAAATGGCCTCCTTCGTCATTGTGTATCCCAAATGCTTCCGCGGGGCTGTCGTTTTTCGCTTTCCCCTTGGAACGAGGTCATTATTGCCCGCCAACCTAAAAAAACTAAAGGAAAGTTTGAACATTTTGTTTTTCACAAAAACGCAAAAAGCAGTGCCGCCTGAAATCAGGCGGCACTGTTCCTATTGATATGATGTTCCCACCGGCACGGCGCAAACGGTTAGTTCGCTCTAACTCGCAGTCTTTTGAAAAGCCGCCGCAGGGCAGCTTTCCAATATATCCTGCTTTCCCGCTTGCCTTCGGGAAGGTGATCAACCTTGCGTATTGTAGCACAGCGATTTTCGCATTGCAAGAGCGGTTTTCAAATTTTTGCGATATTTTCTGTGCATTCTACGCGTTTTCGCCCCGTCCGCTGCGACAGACTGTTCCCATTCTGTGTCCCGCGGCACTTGCATCCCGCGGCTTTCGCTGGTATACTATGTCCAGAAGTTAGATGTATTTAACAGAATTGATATTTCACACAGAAAAGACGGTGAACGACATGGAAGCATTTTACGGCATTTTGATCCCATTTCTCGGCACGTCGCTCGGCGCGGCGTGCGTGTTCTTCATGAAAAAGTCGCTCAGCGACGCTGTGCAGCGCTCGCTGACGGGCTTTGCCGCGGGCGTGATGGTCGCGGCCTCGGTCTGGAGCCTGCTGATCCCCGCCATCGAGCAGTCGTCGGCGATGGGAAAACTCTCGTTTCTGCCGGCGTTTCTCGGCTTTTGGGTCGGCATTCTCTTTTTGCTGCTGCTCGACCACGTCGTCCCGCACCTGCACGCCAAGAGCGGGCAGGTCGAGGGGCCGAAGAGCCAACTCCAGCGCACGACGATGATGGTGCTGGCCGTCACACTGCACAACATCCCCGAGGGCATGGCCGTTGGCGTGGTGTATGCGGGCTATCTCTCTGGCAGCGCACAGATCACGGCGGCGGGCGCGCTGGCGCTCTCACTCGGCATCGCGATCCAGAATTTTCCCGAGGGGGCGATCATTTCGCTCCCGCTGCGCGCCGAGGGCATGGGCAAAGCAAGAGCTTTCTGGGGCGGCGTGCTCTCGGGCATCGTCGAGCCCATCGGCGCGGTGCTGACGATACTCGCCGCGTCGCTCATCGTTCCGGCGCTGCCGTATCTTCTGAGCTTTGCCGCGGGTGCGATGCTCTATGTCGTCGTCGAAGAGTTGATCCCCGAAATGTCGCAGGGCGCGCACTCCAACATCGGCACGGTGTTCTTCGCCGTGGGCTTCAGCCTGATGATGGTGCTCGACGTGGCGCTGGGATGAAATACGGCAGAAATACAAGCAGGAGGCGATACCGGGCGGTACGCCTCCTGCTTTTTATGCTGACGCCAGCCTTGCGCCTATTTTTCCACCCGAATAAGATTGCTCTCATACGGCCGCTTGCCGGAGAGCACTTCGTCGTAAAAATTCTGCTTCCAGTCGATGTAGGCGACGCTGTCCTGCAATTCCCGAATGCCTGCGCGCAGCGCCTCCTGCTTCTGCGCCAGCAGAATTTTGCGCTGCGGGATGGTGCGCTCGCCTTGCAGGCAGAGGGCGAGGTAGTCCTTCATCTCCTGAATGCTCATGCCGCATTTTTTCAGGCTCGTCAGGCTGCTGATCCACGCGACGTCCCTCTCGTCAAACACGCGGCGGTTGTTTTTGTCGCGCTTGACGTTGGGGACGAGCCCCTCGTTGCAGTAAAATTTTAAGGCCTGATAGGTCATGCCCGTTTCCTTGCAGACCTGCATCATGGTGTAGCGCATGGTAATCCCTCTCTGCTGCGTAAAAATTGTGTTTTTTCCTCAAAAACCTCTTGACCGGCTGTTACAACCGGTATTTATAATCGGCAGTATCAACCGGCAGTAACAATCGGAATAGTAGCACACTGCGGCGAATACCGCAAGAAAAACGGTCAGAGAGAATGCGTTATGATGAATAACTTTATTTTTGAAAACAAGACCAAGGTATATTTCGGCAAGGGCGGCGTGAAAGAGTATCTTGGCTGTCTGCTGGGGAACTACGGCGAAACCGTCATGCTGGCCTACGGCGGCGGCTCGATTAAGCGCAACGGCGTGTACGATGAGATCATGGGTATCCTGAATGCCGCAGGCAAGCGCATCGTGGAGTTCTCCGGTATCATGTCGAACCCCACCTACCAGAAGGTGCAGGAGGGCGCAAAGCTGGCGTGGGAGAACCATGTTGACCTGATCCTCGCCGTGGGCGGCGGCAGCGTGTCCGACTGCTGCAAGGTCATCTCCGCACAGACGAAGCTGGACGAGGACATCTGGGAGATGCAGTACACGAAGCACACGCTGCCGACCAAGTTTATTCCCCTCGGCACGATTGTCACGGTGTTCGGTACCGGCAGCGAGATGAACAACGGGGCCGTCATCACCCACGAGGAAAAGAAGATCAAGGGCGCGCTCTAGGGCGCGCAGGCGGAATTCGCGTTCTTAGACCCGGCCTATTCGCTGTCCGTTCCCATGCAGCAGGTCATCTCCGGCGCGTTCGACACGCTGAGCCACGCGATGGAAACCTACTTCGGCAAGCCGGATGAAAACAACCTCTCCGATGATATCAATGAGGCCGTCATGCGCAGCGTCATCCGCAACATCCGCATTTTGCTGACCGATCCTGAAAATTACGACGCCAGAAGCGAGCTGGCGTGGGCGTCCGCCATGGCAGAGAACGGCGTGCTGAAGATCGGCAAGGTCACGGATTTTCAGGCGCATCAGATCCAGCATCAGCTCGGCGCTTACACCAACTGCAATCACGGCGCGGGTCTGGCGGTCATTCACCCCGTCCTGTACCGCCACATCTACAAGTCTGGTGCGGCGCGGTTTGCGCGGTTTGCTCAGAATGTCTGGGGCATTGCGCCCAAGGGCAGCGACGAGGAGACCGCGGCTGCCGGTATCGACGCGCTGGCCGCGTTTATTAAGGAAATCGGTCTGCTGACTACCTTTACCGAGCTTGGCATTCCCGCTGATACCGATTTCCGTGCCATCGCGGATTCCACCAACGTCACTGCTGGCTGCTGCAAGAAGCTGACCCATGATGAAATTTGCGAAATTTTGCAGGAATGCCTGTAACATCTGGTGTTTCCGTGGCGGCAGGACGTCGCCATTTTTGGCCTTTCTGCCTCTTGCATTTGGCCCAAAGCGTGATATCATAGGCCAGACAAATTGCGGAAAGGGGCGGTAGAGTTGAAAGCTGCATCGCAGAAAAAATCATTGGATATGCTCCACGGGACGCTCTGGGATAAGATCCCGCGCTTTGCCATTCCGGTGGCGGCCACGGCGATTTTGAGCCAGCTGTTCAACGCCGCGGACATCGCCGTCATCGGCAACTTTACCGGCGAGCTCCGCACCGTGGCGGTCGCGGCCGTCGGCACAAACAGCTCGATCATCAGCCTGATCGTCAACCTGTTCATCGGCATCGCGCTGGGCGCGAACGTGACGATCGCGCACGCCATCGGCGAAAAGAACGACACGATGGTGCACCACGCGGTGCACACCTCCATCGTTGTGGCGGTGCTGGGCGGTTTGATCGCGGCGGTCATCGGTGAGCTGTTTGCTGTTCCGCTGCTGAATCAGCTGAATGTGCCGGACGATGTGTTTCCGCTGGCGCTGCTATACCTGCGCATCTATCTTGCGGGCCTGCCGGTGATCCTGCTCTACAACTTTGAGGCGGCGGTCTTCCGCAGCGTGGGCGAGACGAAAATTCCGCTGATCGCGCTGACGGCCTCCGGCGTTCTGAACGTGATCCTGAACCTCTTTTTCGTGGCCGCGCTCCACATGAGCGTGGACGGCGTCGCGATCGCAACGGTGCTGTCGAACGCGGTCAGCGCGGCGATCTTGTGGGGTTTCCTGCTCAAAACGGACAAGGTCATCCGCCTTGAGCCGAAAAAGCTGCGCATCGACGGGCTGTGCCTCAAGCAAATTCTGCGCATCGGCGTTCCCGCGGGTGTGCAGAGCGCGATGTTCTCCATCGCGAATATCGTCATTCAGGGCGCGATCAACAGCCTCGGCACGGTCGTCATGGCGGCATCGAGCGCGGCCTACAACATTGAGGTCATCACCTACGATATCCTCAACTCCTTCTCGCAGGCCTGCACGACATTCGTCGGACAGAACTTCGGCGCGGGTGAGATCAAGCGCTGCAAGAAAACGCTGCTGCTGTGTCTTCTCGAGGGCATCATCAGCCTCGGCGTCGCCATCGCCCTGATTCTCTTTTTCGGAAAGTCGCTGCTCACCATCTTCAACGGCGATCCGCAGGTAGTAGAGACGGGCTATATTCGCCTCATGCTGATCATGCCGTCGCACCTGTTCAGCCTTTGCTACGAGGTGCTTTCCGGCTACCTGCGCGGCTTTGAAATTTCTCTGCCGCCCGCCGTTTTGACGATGCTGGGCGTCTGCGGCGTCCGCCTAAGCTGGCTGCGCTGGGTCTTCCCGCAGTACAAGACATTTATGAACATCATGCTGGTCTTCCCCATCAGCCTTGCGACCACGGCGCTTCTAATGCTGGCAGCGGTGCTGTACTTCCGCCCCTCGCGCCGCTATGCGCATCTGCAAAAGAGTGATGGCGCGACTTCGGCAAAAATCGAAGGATAAGACCATTCCCAAAATCGACAAAGCAGGGCGCTTGCCTTTTAGGCAAGCGCCCTGCTTTACTTTTTTGATGGGGCAGCCGTTTCTAAATCGCGGATGGGAAATTTTCACATCAGCTCGCGCGTGAAATCAAGCACGCACTCGCGCAGACGCAGAATTTCCTCTGGCGTGTTCTTGCTCAGGTGCATACCGATGCCGAGCTCCCGTCCCGTTTTCGGGCTGACCGGCAGCGTCTTTACGCCGTGCGTCCGCCCGCGCATCATGATCTCCGTCATCATTGTGATGCCAAGGCCCTTGCTGACCATGCGGATGACCGTTTCATCGTCCACATGGCAGGGGCGGATATTCGGCTTCACCTTTTTGGGACTCAGCGCAGCGTTCACGTCGATGTCGAAGCGCCCGTAGGGCATCAGGAATTCTTTTCCGTCGAATTCCTCGATGGGGAAGGTCTCTTCGCTGCCGGTGGGATAGTCCTCCGGCAGGATGGCGTACATCGCGTCGTAGTAGAGCGGTGTCCAGTCGCAGTTGATGTGGCTCTGCCGCGCGGCAAAGATGACGTCCGTGCGCCCCTCCTCGAGCAGCTCAAAGGGTTCGAGCTCGTGGTCCACCATGCGAAGATCCACGTCGGTCTCCGGACACACGCGGCGGAAGCGGTACAGAATTTCCGGCATCCAGTGCATGGCAAGGCTCGCATAAGCGGCGATTCGGATCGTCGCCGTCCGCTTTTGCGTGATGGTCTCGATCTGGTTTTCGAGCTTCGCCGTCGCGCTGAGGTATTCGCGGATCGCGGGCAGCAGCGCCTCCCCGTCCTCTGTCAGCGAAATACCGCTGTGGTCGCGCCGGATGAGCTTCATGCCGATCTCGCGCTCCAGACCGTTGATGAGGTGCGTCAGCCCCGACTGTGTGTAGCCCACGACCTCAGACGCTTTGGAAAAGCTGCCGAGGTTGACGGCGGTCATCAGAATTTCAAATTTTTTGCTGTCCATATCCCCACTCCTATAAAGGGTATTTTGATTTGTAATATACCTATTATAACCGAGCGTTTCTCTTTTTCAAGTGCAGGGTGTAATATTTTCAACACAAAGGAGTTGATTATCCCATGACTACTAAAAAATTGACCTTCCGGCAGAAGATTCTCGTCGCCGGAACGCTGTTTGGAATGTTCTTCGGCGCGGGCAACCTGATCTTCCCCGTACATCTCGGCCAGATGGCCGGCCGCAACGCGGTCGTCGCCATGATCGGCTTTATCATCACGGCGGTCGGCATCCCCATCTTCGGCGTCGCCGCCATCGGCATCACGCATTCCGACGGCCTGCAGACGCTCTCGAGCAAGGTCGGCAAGGGCTACGGCATTTTCTTTACCTGCCTTCTGTACCTGACCATCGGCCCGCTCTTCGCCATCCCGAGATGCGCAACCGTTTCGTTCACAACCGGCATCACTCCCCTGCTGGGCGCGGATTCGCCGGAGTGGCTGTATCTGCTTGTCTTTTCGGCGGCGTTCTTCGCCTTCGTGCTGTTCTTCTCGCTGCGCCCCGGTAAGATCACCCTCTGGATTGGCAAGATCATCAATCCGCTCTTCCTGTTCTTCTTCGCAGTGCTGATCATCGCGGCGCTGCTCTCCCCCGGCGCAGCGATCTCCTCGGTCGAGCCGACGGAGGCCTATCAGAACGGTTCCTTCTTTCCCGCGCTCATTGAGGGCTACGGCACGATGGACGCCATCGCCGGTCTCGCCTTCGGCATCGTGGTCATCGACGTCATTCGCCGCATGGGTGTCAACAACGACGACATCATCGCCGAGGACGTGCTCTCCTCCGGTCTTCTTGCCGGTGCGCTGATGGCGCTGATCTACGTGCTGTCCATTCTGGTCGGCGCGCAGTCGAGAGGCATTTTCGAGCTGTCCGAAAATGGCGGCATCGCCCTCACGCAGATCGCGGGTCATTACCTCGGCGGCGTGGGCCAGTTTATCCTCGCCTTCACCATCACCTTTGCCTGCCTCAAGACCTCCATCGGCCTTGTCACGGCCTGCTCGGAGACGTTTGTCAAGATGACGAACGGCAAAATTTCCTACCGCACCTGGGCGATCCTCTTCACGGTGTTTTCGTTTGCCGTTTCCAACATTGGACTGAGTGCCATCATCGAGTATTCCGTCCCGATGCTCATGCTCATCTATCCCCCGGCCATTGCGCTTATCCTGCTGGCCTTTATCGGCAAGTTCTTCGCTCATGACCGTGCCGTGTATGTCGCAACGATGATCGGTACATGGGCAGCCGCTATTTTCGACTGCATGAAGACGCTGCCCGCGTCGGTGCAGACTTCGCTCCGCCTCGATGTGCCTATCGCCTTTGCGGAAAAATATCTGCCGTTGTTCGACAAGAACCTCGGCTGGCTGTTGCCTGCACTCGTCGGCTTTGTGATCGGCATGGTCATCCGCTCGAGCCGGAAGGGCGCGCTCGTCCCCCATGCCTGACGAACCAAATTAAAGTAAAAACGCACCGCACGGCAGAGTTATTTCTGCCGTGCGGTGTCATTTTTTCAGCGGCTCCGAAAACGGAGAGTTAGCATGCTGCCGAGGTTCACCAGCAAAATCGTCGCGGCCCATGAAAGAGGGAACGCATGGTACAGCATCGGGAGCGTTGGATGCGCACAGCATGGGAGATAGATTATGTGCAGTCCTCCATCAAAGATGCTCGCCGATCTGGAGCAAAAATGGGGCATGACGCTGCTGGAGCGCAGTAAAAGCGGCGTCTGCCTGACCTCCGCTGGGGAGCCGGTCAGGCCGTTTTTGCTGCTGGAGCACAGCGGAAAAGCCGAGGTCTCCGACTTGCTGGAGCGCGCTCATGTGCAGTTGGACATCCACTTCACCGCCTGGGAGGATTTTGCCATCACGGCGATGGTGGAAAGGGGCCTCGGCGTCAGCATCCTGCCAGGCCTGATCTTGCAGCGCATCCCGTACAAAATCGAAATCCGCTCCTGCAGCAGCCCTATTACCACCCAATCGGCCTTGCTATGAAGAAGCAGGCCCACCCGACACCCGCCGTGCAGAAGTTCATCGAAAAATAGAGCGGTGGTATCAGGAAGATAACTGCCGCAGCAAAAATGAATTCATCGAAAAGGCGGTGAACTGCTACGCGGATATGCTCGCCGCAGGCGAAAGCACCACGCTGCCCCGTGCGGTGCAGTCTGCCATCGACGCGCGGCTGAAGCTCTTCGAGGATCGCATCGCGTCGCTGCTCTACAAGCAGGCGGTGGAGATGGACATGGCAATGTCCATCCTCCTGCAAAGTCTCAATGTGAGCGAGGAAGTGCTGCGGCAGGAACGGGCCAAAAGCATCGCCGCCGTCAAGCGCACTAACGGTCAGCTGCGGTTGGAACAGAAGCTCCGTGAGCTGGAGAGCGAATCATGGCAAGGCTGATTGTCAAAAGCCCGTACATCAAGTGCGGCGCTGGGCAAAACGCCGGTGGGTATCTCAAGTACATCGCAACGCGGGAGCGGGTGGAGATCATTCCGGATGACCGTCCGCCCACCAACAAGCAGGAGCAGCTCATCGCAAAACTGGTGGAGGATTTTCCTGACGCAAAAGAGCTGATGGAGTACGAGGACTACACGGCGCACCCAACCAAAGCAACGGCGTCCGCACTCATCACGCTGACGCTGGAATCGAATTGGGACAGGCTCTCGTCGATGGATGGCTACGCCAAGTACATCGCCCTGCGCCCGAGGGCGGAGCGGTTGGGTGAGCACGGTCTGTTCGGTGACGATGATGCCGTTGACCTCGCCGCTGTCGCGGACGAATTGGATCACTACACCGGCAACGTGTGGACGCACATCATCTCCCTCCATCGGGAGGACGCGGAGCGGTTGGGGTATAACCATGCGAACGCATGGCGCACATTACTGCGTACCCACCGCAATGACATCGCCGCGGCGATGAAGATCCCGCCGGAGGATTTCCGTTGGTACGCGGCCTTCCACGATGAGGGAAACCATCCCCACGTCCACATGATGGCGTGGTCGGTGAATCCGAATCAGGCGTACCTGTCCAAAGACGGTATCCGCCAAATCAAGTCCACGCTGACCAACCAGATCTTCCGCCAGGAGCTGCTGCATGTCTACGAGCAGAAAAGCAAATCGCGAGACGAGCTGGTGGCGGAAGCGCGGAAAGCCATGCTGGAATTGGTGAAGGCCATGCGGGAGATGACCTGCATCCACCCGGAGGCGGAGCAGATGATCTGGGATCTGTCGCAGCAGCTCGGTCAGGTCAACGGCAAGAGATCTTATGGCTATCTGTCGAAGCCGATGAAAAAGCTGGTGGATGCGATCGTCGACCAAATGGCGCGGCTGCCCACTGTGGATGCGTGCTACCAGACATGGTGGGAGTTGCAATGTCAGGTGGAGGATTACTATTCCGAGGGGAAGAAACGTCTGCGCCCACCGCTGTCTCAGCAAAAGGAGTTCCGCCAGATCAAGAACGCGGTCATTCGTGAGGCGGAGCATATCCGCATGAACAGATTTTCCTTTGAGGATGAGGAAATGCAGGATGACGGCGAACAGATCAGCACCTACGCCATGAGCTACGAGTGTCAGGATCTGCAAAGCGTGGCGAACGATGAGAGTTACCCTCTGGAGGAACGGGATGAAGCGGCAGAGCAGTTGGAGCAGCTTGCGGATGCAGGCGATACTCATGCCCAGTACATCATCGGCACGGCGTACCGTGACGGCGGACTGCTGATCCCCGACACGGTCAAAGCACAAAAGCTGTTGGAACGCGCCGCCGAGCAGGACTTGGACGCGGCGCAGTACGCCCTCGGCAAGCTGTATCTCTCCGACGATGCTGACGTTCATAATCCCGCCAAGGGCATCTATTGGCTGAAACGCTCGGCGGACAACGGCAACGATTTCGCCGCCTACCGGCTTGGCAAGGAATATCTCAGCGGCAAAAATGTGCCAAAAGACACTTCGACTGCGGCGGAATATCTGCGGCGGGCCGCAAACGATGGAAACGCCTACGCCCAATATCTGTTGGGCAAGCTGACCCTCATGGGTGAGGGCGTTCCGAAGGACATGGACGCTGCCTACGAATGGTTCGCGGCGGCGCGGAATAACGGCCACACCTACGCGGAATTTTTCATGAAACGCATGGAGCGCGGCGAACAGGAGCCGCCCTCTGTCCTGCTGTCAGCCACCCGGCTGCTCTACCACATGGGAAATATCTTCCGGGACAACGCCCCGGCTCCCGCTGCCAACGGCGTTCAAATCGACCGCAAGCGGTTGGCTCAGTTGCGGCAAAAGCGCGTCACCCTCGGCCACAAGCCGGACGATCACGAGTTGGAGCAGCAACAAGGATTTTCAATGAAATTTCATTGATTCCACAGGTTGAAAGACCGCACAAAGTGTGTATATCTTGAACTGTTGAAATTAATAAGGATTTTTCCCAAAGATGCTGGCAATAAAGGCTCATCCGTTCAGGAAGGACATGGCAGCCAAAAGAATCGTCAAAAAGGCAAAGCTGATCCCAGAAAAAAGAAAAAGGAACTGTTTTCCACCATTAGGAACATGGTGAGTATATTCCCGAAAGGTAATAAGGCTTGCCAGAGACGCCACCAGCGTCCCCGCACCGCCCACATTGACGCCGACCAGAAGAGCGCGGGCATCCTGCGTGAAGCGACTGAGCAGAATGGCAGCAGGAACATTGCTGATGATCTGGCAGGTGAGCGCGGAGATCAGCATCGTTCCGTGGGACAAAAGGCAGGCAAACAGCACCCGTACAGGTTCCATGCGGGCAAGATTGCCGGAAAAGGTGAAAAAAGCGGCGAAGGTAGCCAGCAGTCCCCAGTCTACGGTTTTTAATGCGTGCCGATCCAGAAACCAAAGCGCCAGCACAATGACAGTCAGGCCAAGAACGTAGGGCACCAGTCGTAGCACCATGGCAACGGCTAAACAGAATAGTCCACCATAGATAACGGCTCGGCATGAGTCTACCGTGACCTGTGCTTCCGGCACGAAAAGCTGTTCTTTTGGAAACACTAAGCAGCACAGGAGAATGAGAACAGTAGACAGGATGAATGGCGGCAGCATTGCCGAAAAGAACGTTTTCGTGGAAAGACCGTAATAGCTGAAAAGATAGAGATTCTGCGGATTGCCGAAGGGTGTGATCATTCCGCAGAGGTTGGCGGCACAGTTTTGCAGAATGAACAGGAGCGCCGTGTGCTTTTCCTGCCCAGTGGAGGAAAGAACAAACCAGCCCAGTGGCAGAAAAGTCAACAAGGCGGTATCATTGGTCAGGAGCATAGAGCCGAACATGGTGATGACCACCAGCGCCGTACACACGCCCCGGACAGTGGAAAAGGTGTGTACCATCCGCTGGGAAAGAGCGGAAAAGATATGCAGATCCCGCAAAGCACCCACCACTGCCAGCACACAAAACAGGCAAGCAAGCGTCTTGAGGTCATAATAACCTAAGTAGTCCCTATCAGGCGGAACAAAAAATGCCGTTACAACTGCGGCCAGTAATGAAATGACCAGCATGGCATTGGCGCGGCACCAAGATTTGACCTTACTCATAAAAAGCCCCTTTGCGTGAAAAATGTAGAATTCTGTATGGACACTTCTGCGAAGAAGATAACACATTTTCAAATGATTTACAATGGCACTCCGTTGACCTAACAAACGCTAAAGGCAGTTCAAAACTTGTGTACATTTTGCGCTGCTGGAATCAATAAAAGCATTTTTAAAAATATTTCGATTTCTTTGGAAGAATCAGTAGCTTTCCGGCTGCAAGGTGTGATATGTGTTGTGGCTACCAAAGAAAGGAGCGATGCTCATGGCAAAGAAACGCGCCAACGGCGAGGGCAACATCCGCAAGCGGTCTGATGGACGCTGGGAGGGTCGCTACACCGCAGGCTATCATCCCGAGACCGGAAAGCGTATCATCAAAAACGTGCTGGGTAAGACGCAGGCGGAATGCAAGGCGAAGCTAAAGAAAGCCATTGAGGAAAGCCAGTCATTGGACGTCGGCCGCGCCGATGAATACACGGTTGCCGCTTGGCTGCGGACGTGGTTTGAATTGTATGCCAAACCGCACATTCGCCCATCCACCATGAACTACTACCACCGGAACATCGAACAGCATATCATCCCTGCTATCGGGGATATCCCGCTGAATAAGCTCACCACCCGTGACCTGCAAAAGCTCTACAACGATCTGCAAAGCAATGGGCGGCTGAGAAAAGTACAAAAAAAGGAAAAACCCGGACTGAGCAATTCCACTGTGCGCGGCATCCACATGATGCTGCACAATGCCCTTGACCGGGCGGTGAAAGAAAAACTCATTCTCACCAATCCTACGGAGAATTGCATCATCCCCAAAATTGAAAAACAAGAGATGAAAATCCTTCACCCAGACCACATCAGCGCGTATCTGAACGCCGCCGAGCGGCGTAATGCCCTGCCGATGTTCTATCTGGAACTGGTCAGCGGACTGAGAAAGGGCGAGCTGGTCGCGCTTCAATGGGGCGACCTCGACGAAGCCAACTGCACCATCTCCGTCAGTAAGCAGGCCAGCTGGGACACAGAGCACCAGCTCATTCTAAGCCGCCCCAAAACCGGCAACTCTATCCGCGAGGTGTCCATCCCGCAGGATGCCGTGGAGCTGCTGAAGCAGGAATACGCCAAACACCCCGACAATCCGTGGATGTTCCCATCCGGCAGGACCGGTGAAATGTATCACCCCGACTCGGTCGTAACACTCCACAAGCGGATCCTCAAGGATGCGGGCTGGAGCATATCAGGTTCCACGACCTGAGACATACGTTCGCGACCTTGGCACTCCAAAACGGCGTGGATGTCAAAACAGTATCCTCGATGCTAGGTCACTACGACGCGGGCTTCACCCTCCGCACCTACACCCACGCTACAAGACAGATGCAGCAAAAGGCCGCGGAGAAAATGGGCAGTTTCATGGCGCAGGTCATGTAAGCAGAAAAAGCAAAAATACCGGAGAGAAGGCAAAAGCTTCCTCTCCGGTACTCTTTGGATCTATCGGGATAATTCCGCGTGTGGGTCACGGTGTGGGTCAGGCAGTTGACCCACATTTTGACCCACACCTTTTTCAGCGTTTTTGCAACAAAAAGCATCGAAAACCGAAGTTTTCGATGCTTTTTGGAGCTGGTGGTGTGACTCGAACACATGACCTGCTGATCACGAAGTGTATCGGGGTGCTCCGTCTGACGGTTTTCAGGGATTTTGGAGCCTTTCCGCTCGGTATATTGCGGGAGGTACGTCCTATCCTCTCCATTGTTTTTGTCCGCTCGTTTCCCCGTGTGGGTCTCGGTGTGGGTCAAACAGACACCTCTGCGTCAAAGAAACCACGGATGGGCTTCGCCGTCATATTCCGTTTGGCCGTTTCTCTCTCATAATTGATTCGGGTGATTTCCTCAATGAAAGCCTTCTGCTTCTCGCTGGCTTTCGACCACGACACGCCGAATTTCCGGCACATCGCAAAAAAGATACGATAAACAAACGGTCGAAACTGCACCGCCCTCACCTCTTAAGTAGCATACCACAGTCTCTGCAAAAAATAAAGTGGCAAATTGAAGCTGCCGCAGTCACGCTTTTTGTTCTAAAAACGCACCGCTGTAATCAAAAAGCTGCCGCAGCCTTTCTTCTGCATTTTCAATCGTCTTTAGCTGTTTTTCTCGATTTTAATTCATTCTCTAACATCTTGAGACTTGAGTTTCCCATGTGTTCTACACATGCCTGTGGCATTTTATGTGGTCAAAGGCAAAGCCTCGCCAGAGTTGCTTCGGTGAGGGCTTTGTAGTGTCCTTGATGCCCAAATCCTTCGCCCGATGAAATAACAGAAAACCCACGCCGGGGTCGCCCCGCGACGCGGGATGCTATCATCAAAGTGGAAGGCCGCCACTGCCGACCTGCGAAATCGCATTTTGCAAGACAGAATCATACTGCTGTTGTGACAACTAAGACCGTGTATTATTATTCTTGCTTTTTCCGGCGGTATCCTGTAAAATGACATCATCAAGGGAGAGGAGAGCAGACATTTTTGAAAGAGCGCTTCCATTGATCAAATTGGAACGCCGTTTGCTCGAAAAACCCTGTAGACCAACTATAAAAAGGAGGGTATTTCAGTATGTACAAGGTAGATCTCAACAGCGACCTCGGCGAGAGCTTCGGCGCGTATACCATCGGGCTCGACAACGAGGTCATCGCGCATGTTTCCTCTGTCAATGTTGCCTGTGGCTATCACGCAGGAGATCCGTTGGTGATGGAAAAGACCGTTGCCGCAGCCAAGGCGGCAGGCGTCGCCGTCGGCGCACACCCGGGCTTCCCCGATCTGATGGGCTTTGGCCGCAGGAACATGGTCGTCTCGCCCAAGGAGGTCAAGGCGTATGTCAAGTATCAGCTCGGCGCGCTGATGGCCTTCGCTGCGGCAGAGGGTATCAGGCTCCAGCACTGCAAGCCCCACGGCGCTCTCTACAACATGGCTGGTAAAGACATGGATCTGGCGCTTGCCATCGCCGAGGCGATTGCCGAGGTAGACAAAAACATTATCCTGCTTGGCCTTGCCAACAGCAAGATGATTGATGCAGGCAAGCAGCTGGGCTTGCGCGTCGCAAACGAGGTCTTTGCCGACCGCGCCTATCAGGCCGACGGCTCGCTTGTGCCGCGCAAGCTGCCCGGCGCCGTCATCCATGATAAGGACGAGGCCATCGCGCGCACCGTCCGCATGGTCACCGAGGGCAAGGTCACGGCCATCACCGGCGAGGAGGTCGAAATCGCGGCTCACTCCATCTGTGTCCACGGTGACAACCCTTCGGCCGTCGAATTCGTCAAAAATATCCGCACGCAGCTCACCGCCCGTGGCGTGGAGATTACCCCCATCCGCGAGATCGTATAAAAAGAGCCTCGTTTCCAGCTGTTCCGTTCCGCAAAGACCAACACCCCAAATCTGCCGCACTGCGGCAATATTTCAGGAGGATGATCATGAGTAACGAAACCACCCAGAAGCGCTCACTGTCCGTCAGCCTTGGCGCGGCCTTTCTGATGGCGACATCCGCCATCGGCCCCGGCTTTCTGACCCAGACCTCGCAATTCACCGCAAAGTATCTCTCTTCTTTCGCTTTCGTCATCGTCTGCGTCATCATCATGGATATGATCGCGCAGACCAATGTATGGTCCATCGTCGGCGTTTCCGGCCTGCGCGGTCAGGAGATTACCAATAAGGTCCTTCCCGGTCTCGGGTATCTTCTTGTCGTGCTTGTTGTGCTTGGCGGTCTTGCGTTCAATATCGGCAATGTCGGTGGCGTGTCACTCGGCTTCAATGCCATGATCGGCATTCCCGAAAAGGCCGGCGTCATCATCGGCGGCGTGCTTGCCATCTGCATTTTCCTTTCCAAGAAGGCAAACGACATCGTCGGCAAGGTCGCCCAGATCCTCGGCGGCATCATTATCGTCGTCATGCTGGTCGTGGCTTTTATGGCCAAGCCCCCCGTCGGCGATGCGGTCGTCCATATCTTTACCCCTGAGAATCCCAAGGAACTCATTCCCGTCATGGTCACGCTGCTCGGCGGCTCCTGCGGCGGGTACATTACCTTTTCGGGCGCACACAAGCTGCTTGACGCGGGTTGGGGCGGCAAGCCGGAAGAAGTCAAGCACTTCCGCAAGTCCGTCCTGACCGGCATCTGTGTCTCGAGCAGCGTTCGTATCCTGCTGTTCCTGTGCGTGCTCGGTGTCTGCACGGCCGGTACGGTCGTTGTGGCTGAAAATGTCGCGGCTGTCACTGGCGCTGCCAACCCCGCAGCCGAGGCTTTCCGCCTTGCTGCCGGCGACATCGGCTACCGTCTCTTCGGTCTCGCGCTGTTCTCCGCCGGTATCACCTCCGTCATCGGCGCGGCCTACACCTCCGTCTCCTTCCTCAAGACCGTTCACCCCTTCATCGCCAAGAACGACAAGTGGTTCATCGTCGGTTTCATCGCTTTCTCCACGCTTGTTATGGCGATCCTCGGCGGCGCGAAGCGCATGGTCATCCTGGCCGGTGCTCTCAACGGTCTGATCCTGCCGATCTCCCTGTGCTGTATGCTGCTCGGCTGCCACAAGAAGTCCATTGTCGGCGAGTACAAGCACCCCGTGTGGCTGCAGATCCTTGGCTGGTGCGTGGTCGGTGTCGCAGGCTACCTTGCCGTCACGGCGCTGCCCAACCTTGCCAAGCTCTTCGCGTAACGAACCTGCACCATTCCGCGGAGCCGGTCTGTCCCACAGGCCGGCTCCGCCTGAAAGGAGAACGATATGTCCGACATCAGATTCCTGCTCAGCGGTGACTCAGCCGTAACCGTGGAATTCGGCAACGAGATCAGTGAGCACATCAACGCGCAGATTCGTGCGTTTAGCATCGCGCTCACCGAGAGCAAACTCCCCGGGATCGTGGAGCTCGTGCCGACCTACCGCTCGCTGATGGTTCACTACGACCCTGAGGTCATCCCCTACGGTGTGCTTGTCAAAAAACTCAAGGGCCTGCTCAATCAGCTTGACCACATCCGGATTCCGCCAAGCGATGTGTTGGAAATCCCCGTGCTCTACGGCGGGGAGGAAATGGGCCCCGACCTTGGCTTTGTCGCCGAGCACAATCACAAAACGCCTGACGAGGTCATCCGGATTCACACCTCCACGGAATATCTCATCTATATGCTGGGCTTTACCCCCGGTTTCACCTATCTTGGCGGTATGAGCGAGGAAATTGCCGCGCCGCGCCTTGCCCAACCTCGTGTCAGGATTCCCGCCGGCAGCGTCGGCATCGCCGGCAGCCAGACGGGCGTATATCCCATCGACTCCCCGGGCGGCTGGCAGCTTATCGGCCGCACGCCCGTGCGCATGTACGACCCTGACCGCGCCGTTCCCATCCTGCCCAAGGCAGGCCAGTACATCAAGTTCTACGCCATCGATCAGGCGGAATTTGACCGTATCGCCGCGCTGGAGGCCTCCAGCGGCTATACGGTTCACACCTACCCGAGAAAGGAGGCGGAGCAGGCATGAGCATCACCATTCTCAACCCTGGCATGCTCACCAGCGTGCAGGATCTCGGCCGCATCGGCTACCAGCAGTTCGGCGTGTCCGTCTCCGGCGTGATGGATCCGCGCAGCGCGTCCATCGCCAACATTCTCGTCGGCAACGACGAGGGCGAGGCCGTACTCGAATGTACCATGATGGGTCCCCATATCCGCTTTGATGCGCCCAACATCATCGCAATCACCGGCGGCGACCTTGGCGCGACGCTCGACGGTCAGCGTATCGATACCTACCGCGCCATTCCCGTCAATGCGGGCCAGACGCTGCGCTTCACCATGCTGCGCACTGGCTGCCGCGCGTTTGTAGCCTTTGCGGGCGGACTCGATATTCCCGTAGTTATGGGCAGTCGCTCAACGAATATGAAAGCAAAGATCGGCGGCTATCAGGGCCGCAAGCTGCAAAAGGATGACGTCATCGGCTTCCGCGCGCCCAAGACCGACCTCAAGAACCTCGGCTTGCGCCACACCTCGCCCGAGTTCATGCCGCGCGCAGAATATAAGCTGCGCATCGTACTCGGCCCGCAGGACGATGCGTTCACCGAGCGTGGCATCACGACCTTTCTCAGCAGCGTTTACACTCTCACGCCGGAGTTTGACCGCATGGGCTGCCGTCTTGATGGCGAGCTGATCGAACACGTTAAAAGCGGCGACATCATCTCCGACGGCATCGCCTTTGGCGCCGTCCAGGTGCCATCGGCGGGTAAGCCGATCATCATGCTGGCCGACCGCCAGACCACCGGCGGATATGCAAAAATCGCCAACGTCATCTCCGCAGACTTTCGCATTCTCGCCCAGCTCAAGGCAGGCGACAAAGTGCGCTTCGAAAAGGTCTCCATCGCCGCTGCGCAGGAGGCTCTGCTTGCGCAGCGCGCTACGCTGAACTGCCTGCGCAGCGCCATGAATCGTTGACGCAGCCCTAAAACGCAAAAAATAATAGTGATAGGAGGAACGACACATGGCCTTTGATATTACCCCTTATATCGATAAGAAGCCGAGCGAGGTTCGCAAGCTCATCCGCGAGGGTGTCATTGACTTCCCAACCGCCGGTATGTGTCGCGGCTACGCACAGGCCAACCTTATCATCCTTCCGCCGGAATACGCGGGAGATTTTGAGGAATTTGCCAAGCGCAACCCCTTCCCCTGCCCGATCCTTGAGATTATCCGGGGTACGCCCGAGACGCACGATATGGGCGAGGGCGGCAACATCTGCACCGACATTCCCAAGTATCGCATCTACCGCGATGGCAAGTGGGATGGCAAGGAGCTGACCGATGTGAGCGACTACTGGAAAGAGGGCTATGTCGGCTTCCTGATCGGCTGTTCATTCTCGTTCGAGGAAACGCTCATGCGTGAGGGTATCGAGATCCGTCACATCGCGCAAGGACGCAATGTACCGATGTTCAAGACCAATATCATGACCGAGCCGGCCGGTCCGTTCTGCGGCCCCATGGTCTGCTCTATGCGCCCCATGACGCCGGAAAACGCCAAAAAGGCGTATGACATCACCGTCAAAATGCCGAATGTCCACGGCGCGCCCGTCCACATGGGCGATGCCGCCGAGGTCGGCGTTGCCGATGTGATGAAGCCTGACTACGGCGAGGCGGTTGATTTCTACGAGGGTGAGATTCCCGTGTTCTGGCCCTGCGGCGTGACGCCGCAGGCGGCGGTCGAAAATGCGAAACCGCCCATTGCTATCACCCATGCCCCGGGCCACATGTTCATTACGGATATCATCAATTCCGAACTGAACGACTTTCTGGAAGCTAAAAAGAATCGCTGAATTCTCTCTTTTCCCATCAACGCATAAAAAACAAAAAGGAGGACGGAGCTATGAGTTCAATGATCATCAAATCCAGAGAAGCAAACGACTTGAAGCTGACCGCATACCACGGGCATTTTGCGACCCGCCACTCTCACAACAGCCATTATCTCGACATCACCCGCATGAAGCATGAATGTGCAATGGCCAATATCGCTGCCGCCTCTCTTGCCAATCACTATGTCTATGAAAAGGAGATCGATACGGTCGTCTGCCTGGACGGCAGCGAGGTCATCGGTACGTTTCTCGCCCGCCAGCTCTCTCAGAAGAATCTCTTTTCCCTGAGCAGCGAAAAAAATATCTGCGTCGTCGCACCGGAGCACGATTCCAACGGACTTCTGATCTTCCGGGATAATCTTCGCCCCATGGTGTCCGAAAAGAATGTCCTGCTGCTGATCTCCACGGTGAATTCGGGAAAGACCGCGGCTCGCGCACTCGAGTGCATAGAGTATTACGGTGGCACCACGCAGGGGGTCGCAGCTGTCTTCAGCGCCTTGAAGCAGGTGGGCGACATTCCCGTGATCAGCCTGTTTTCACCGGAGGATATCCCCGGATATGTGACCAGCCTTGTCAAGGATTGTCCCATGTGCAAGGCAGGGCAGAAAATTGACGCGCTGTCCAACAGCTACGGTTTTTCTCCCCTGACCTGATGCCTGCGGCAGCAGCTTGCTTCTTCCTGCCGCAAGAATCATAACCATCAGTATCAAAATCGTTCGGCAACAAAAATATAACATTTTCGATCCTTGTTTTTGCAGCGCCTTTGTCCAAAAAAGATCTCGCTCCATTCATCAAATAGAGCGAGATCTTTTTGCTTCGTAACTTATCCCAATTCTTGCTGCTTGACAATTGCTTTTCAGGGATCCCCTATGTCATCAGTCATTTCCAACCTATAAAAAAGGATAATTGCTAAGACTTCATCAATTAAATACAAAGAACAAAGCAACATGATGGGGGAACCATACCTGAACGATGTACCACCTCTAAAGAAAATACCCAAAGCCGAAGGAAGAATCGCAATAACAAATGCCGCCGTTCGAAAGATGTTCCTGAACTTAACAAAATGGGGACTCTTCTTTTCTTCTATCGCTGCCAAAGTCCTGCGCCGCTTGACAGGCGTGGTACAACACAAATGAGCTTTTTCCGTTTCTTTACCAAACGGAGAAGGCTCATTTTTTGTCTGGAGGATCAAAAATGAAGAGAACATTCAGCACGGAGCTGCCTATGTATTCGGCATCGTATTTGTCGCGTGGGGCGTTGTCCTGATGGAAAAGGCTGACTTCGGCGTTTCCATGGTGGTCGCGCCTGCATCCCCAGTTTCACATTCTCCCAACCCATTTCCACTTTCATAGCTTTTGCATATAGGCGTGACCTTGACAATCCTCCGCGTTCACTTTATATTGGTAATAGGCGAAAGCCAAATCCCGCGGCTTTCCGGTGAGGTCCACACCGTAAGTGTGACCTCAGGCATTCATGGACCCCGTAGGGCATTATGACCACCCTGTACGCAGGAAGTTCCATGAAGGTCGACAGTTTTTGGCGCTGTACCGGCAGCGCGGGTGTGTACCCTTCCGTTGAAAGCGGAAAGGACACAAAATGAACGACTCTGTCGTTATCGTCTACAATGGTGAGCAAGTATCGGTGCCAAAGGAGGTCGCGGACTTCCTTGAGCAGGATTGGAAACGGCAGCAGGCGCAGGACAAACAGGACGCAAGGCACCTGAGTAAAAGTGAGTTTGAAACGGTGCTGTCCGGTTCGAATTGCGTCAAGCGTCCCGTGGAGGATGCAGTGCTCAGGAACCTCCGGCTTGAAAATCTGCGGGGAGCCATTACAGAACTGGACGTGCAAGGTCAAAACCTGCTCTCCCTCCGTTACAGCGGTGAGCTGACGATGGATGAGATTGGCCAGATCTACGGCATCTCCAGAATGGCGGTATCAAAGCGACTGAAAAAGCTGCACGAAAAGCTGGGAAGCTCTGTCTCATGACAGGGCTTCCCAGCTTTTTTGAAAAAATTTCTGTTCTCTGGTTTACAAACACGCTCTGAGTGTCCTTATCAGTGAGAGACAAATTTTCCGACTGGGTTGGCCGCAGTCACGATCGTCTCACCTGATCACAAGGAGCGTGTATGACCATGAATCCATTCGAACAAAATGAACATCTGCTACATTTCCTGACATCCCAAGTTGAGCGAGAGGTCATTGACTACATCCGCCAGGAGATGCAGCACGACGCACCGGACAGTATTCCGACCGAAGAAGAACTGTTCGCCTTCTTCCAATCGCCGGACGAACCGACCAAATTGGACGCCTACCAACAGATGCTGGCGACCGATAAGCTGCTGGAATACGCGGAGATCAGTCTGCGCACCGTCTGTGACCTGATCCGCTACCAGCAGCTCAAGGAATTGGGCATCGTCCATTCCGCAAAGGAGTTCATTCAATTCTTCCATCCCGACGAACAGGAGGACACACCATGAATCAATTTCCCAGCAAAAACTATTTTACAATGCCGAACGAAATCTTTTCTCTTGGGCTGGACGCAAGCGAGATCGCAGTGTATGCCTATCTTCGCTGCCTTGAAAACCGCAGCACCTACCAGTGCTGGCCGAGCTATGCCACGATCGGCAAGGCCGTTGGACGCGCAAAGAATACAGTCATGCGGTACGTCGATGCACTCGCGGAGAAAGGTCTCATCTCCACAGAGCCAACCTCTGTCCTGACGCGTTCCGGCATCAAGAAGAACGGCAACCTGCGCTACACCATCCGACCGATCCGTGAAGCCATAGAAATCTTTCACGCGCGCCAACTATCTGCGGTCGAGCGCGCAGCAGAACGGCAGCGAGTTCAGCGCAAGCTGTCCGCGATGGATATGCTGCCCGGCGCATGAGGAAAGGAAGCGAATGATGAAACATTCCACCTACACAAGCTATGACGAGCTGCCGCTGATGCTCTCCGTCGTGGAGGTCGCTGCGGTGCTCGGGATCTCCCGCGCCGGCGCTTACGAGCTGGCACACAGTGACGGCTTCCCCGCGCTCAAAATCGGCAGCCGGATCGTTGTCCCAAAGGATAAGTTTCTCGCATGGATCGACGCGAACAGCGGTTCAAAAAACGCACCGCTGTAACTAAAGAACAGACGCTCAATTTTCTGTGCGCCAACGATGCGGCTGAGCAAAACCGCGAAGCCCATCGGTGCGGTGAGAGAAACAGCAATGGGATCACGCAGCCCAGCGGGGCCGCGACGCCTACGGGACAGCGACGCGCATAAGC
>ENA-OPBL01000319-OPBL01000319.1-human-gut-metagenome-genome-assembly--contig:-NODE-319-length-51108-cov-3.370537_pt1 | contig 51108 bp, 50 predicted proteins | sample MGYA00241073_ERZ501461 | MGnify/ENA primary metagenome ERZ501461 (study PRJEB25962, sample SAMEA2042630) | human gut metagenome | biome: human gut; feature: human-associated habitat; material: faeces... | reverse complement strand
CTTATCTGCATCATCGCCCTGATTTCCGATATTTATAAATATAGAAAGAATTTTTCTGCCGACCTTTTTCAGGAACAGAATCATGCTGTACCGGAAAACTACAAAAAAGAAATTCTTTCTCTTTCTTCACCGATCGCATTCAGCCGGGTTATTACATCCGTTCTTCTTAGTCTGGAAGCCGTTTTCATCCTTTTCTGCCTGAAAAAATATGGCCTCAGCCATTCAGAATCGATACGCATATATGGAATATTAACTGGAATGGCTATGCCATTTATCTTTTTTCCTTCCACAATAACTGCTGCCATCTCTTCCATGATTCTTCCCTCAGTTTCCGAAGCTCAGGCCAGTGGAAATTATATAAAGATTGCACATACTACTACCGTTGTGGTCAAATACTGCTTTTCCATCGGGATTTTCTTCGCAGCCCTTTTCTATTTCTATGGTTACGATATAGGTTATGTGCTGTTCCACGATGAAGATGCCGGAACTTTTATCTCCATCCTTTCATGGCTCTGTCCATTCATGTATCTCGGTGCAACCTTAAACAGTATTTTAAACGGGCTTGGACTGACCAAAATTACTTTTGCCGTAAATCTTACTGCATCCCTCTCCCGTATCGCATTTCTCTATGCTTTTGTTCCCCTTTTTGGTATCCGCGGATATCTCTGGGGGATTCTGTTCAGCCAGATCTGTAATGCCTCACTTCTCCTGTGGCTTGTAAAAAAATATACCCGTTTCAAATATCAGATCCGGCAGTGTTTTATCCTTCCTTTTTTCATAATGCTATGCAGTATTCTTCCATCTTTCCTGCTGAAAGCTGTACTATATCCGATTTTTCACGCCAGCCTGCTTTCTTTAAGCATATGCCTTGGTATTCCCTGTCTGATTTTTGTTTTTCTTTTGATAATTTGCCAGAAAGCTGGTTGATTATATTTTCTTCCTGTGATATGATAAAGAGTATTAGATTTTGTCCGTACAGGACAGATAGGAGTGAATTTTATGCCAATTAAAGTACAGGGCGATCTTCCGGCAAAAGCCGTTATAGAAAGTGAAAATATATTTATCATGGATGAAACCCGTGCAATCATGCAGGATATCCGCCCTTTAAAAATAGCTGTTTTAAATCTGATGCCCATCAAGCATGACACAGAGATTCAGTTGTTAAGGGCTTTATCAAATACACCTTTACAGGTTGATATTACTTTTGTATGCGTAGAAAGCCACATATCGAAAAACACACCAGCCAGCCATTTAAACCAGTTCTATTCAAAGTTTTCTGAAATCAAAAACCAGAAATTTGACGGACTGATTATTACAGGTGCACCAGTAGAACAAATGCCTTTTGAAGAGGTTAATTACTGGGATGAATTAACGGAAATCATGGACTGGTCGGACAAAAACGTAACCTCTACGTTTCATTCCTGCTGGGGTGCATTTGCCGGACTTTATTACCGCTATGGAATTGATAAAATACCTTTGGATAAAAAAATGTTTGGAATTTTTGAACATCGTGTATTACACAGAAAAGTTCCTTTAATGCGTGGATTTGATGATGTATTTCTGGCTCCACATTCCAGACATGTTGGAATTTCAAAGGAAGCTGTTGAAGCTGTTCCTGAACTTACGATTCTTGCAGAATCGGATATTGCGGGCCCATTTGTGATTCTCGGAAAAGACGGAAAGCATATTTTTGTAACCGGTCATCCGGAATATGACCGCAATACTCTTGACACCGAATATAAAAGAGATTTATCAAAGGGGATGGATATTGAACTGCCATATCATTATTATCCGGATAATAATCCGGACAATATGCCGCTTCTTACATGGCGGGCACATGCAAATGAGCTTTATACCAACTGGCTGAATTATTACGTTTATCAGGTAACTCCGTATGAATTGTAGGAAAATAGCTGTATTCCGCTGTTTTAGCGGTCTATGGCTGTTTTTTTTACTTTCACATAACCTCACATATTTTGCCATATTTTCATACTTTTCTGGCATATTTGTGTTGTATTTATGTCTGCCTGGTATAGTAATTGGTTCAGGAATCCAGCCTCTTAGCATCATAATTTATCCAAGTTTTTTTTGAAACTCTATAACCTTTCCGGCCTTTTCTTCTGCTATCTTTTCGATTTCCATAAAAGCCTTCTCCTCTGTGACATGCATATACAGATCCAGTGTCATATTGATACTTGCATGTCCCAGATATTTCTGCACAACTTTCGGATCTATCCCGGCTTCAAAGCACCTGGTTGCAAAAGTATGACGAAATGTATGACCGGAAAACTCCTCAAACTGGTCATCCAGTGGCCTCATCAGGTTAATCTGCCTTACCACTGCTTTGATTGCATCTGAGTAAATGACTGCATTCAGTGGTGTGTTATACTTTGTCACAAAAAGATAGTCATTCTGTTCCTTTGGCCGTTTATTTGCTACGATTTTCTTCAGCTCCATCTGACGTTTCATGTACTCCCTGCACATACTGTTCATCGGAACCGTCCGGTTGCTCGTTTTTGTCTTTGGCGGCTCGACATGGAACTCTTTATGCTCATCCTCCAGATACTTCTGATAGACAAGTGTCTTTGTAACTTTTATTACAGAAGTTTCAAAATCAACATCATCAATAGTCAGGGCAAACAGCTCACCCGGACGGAGTCCTGTATTTACTGCCACACGAAACAGATTCTCATAAAAAGTATTCCTGCAGTAATCAAAAAAAGTAATCTGTTCCTCCACTGTCAGACTTTTTGCATTATTTTCCTTCTCCGCACGCAGCTTAATGCCACTGACCGGATTATTCACAATCAGCTGATCCTCTACCGCCCTCTGCAGCATATCCCTCAGAATGATTTTTACCCGGCTCTGCCGTTCGTATTTGTAACCGGCATCATCAATCATATCAATCAGCTGCTGAATATCTGATTTTATCAGTGTATTAATCTTTCTCTGGCCAAGATGCGGCGATATGTTTTTTCGGTATACATGTACATACTGCAGCTTTGTATTCGGCCGGATACTCTTTTCTTTGTATACCTCCATCCAGCGTTCAAACCACAGATCAAGCGTCATGTCACAGCATACATTCAGCCGCAGTTCATTCTCTGCCACCTCTCTGTTATACTTGTTTTTCAGTGTTTCAAGATCCCTGTCGTAGAACACACGTCGTTTGCCCCACCGGTCCGTAAATCTGGCCTGGTACAGACCATCCTTCCGTTGCAGCAGTCCGACTCCTAATTCTTTTCCATTCAAATCTTTTCCCATATGTTCTCCTTTCTCAGAAGAGAACCTTAATACAGCCCAACTATACCATATCAAGGTTCCGTTTTCAATTATAGATGAAACTTTGCTTCTATGTACTTTTCAAATGCTTTTCTTTTTATCAGCTTCTTGTTTCCGACAAACAAAACAAATGTACATCCCGGAATACTGGAAAGTTCCCTTATTTTGTTAATGCCAATATTGCTGTAAGCAGCAGCCTCCTCTACCGTCAAGGTCATTTTTTCCCAGACCGGTATATCCTTTTTTACCATAATTATCTGCTCCTTTCTTCCATTCTTCCAGGCATTTCCTGTTCTTGATTCATCGCAGCCACTCTTTTCTCTTCCCTGCTGTAAGCCAGCAGCTCATTCCAGTCCTTTCCGTTAAAGTTTTCCGGAACACCCAGGTACTTCTCATGAATAGATGAAATATCCCTGACCAAATAGCCCATTTCCTTATACTTCTTCAATAACCCCATATGGTTATCATCTCCATGGACCGCCTTTCTTCCTGCCGAATCCCAGTCCAGGCAAAAAGATATCTTCCGGATATGCGGATGATCCTTTAATGTCTGCTCCAGGGGATTGTCCGAAGTCATTCCCAGCACCTGCTTATTACTTCGGTAGTCGCCACTCAGATCCATATACGACATACAGTCTATCGCTGCCTCAAACACTTTGATCTCATCCGAATCCGGATTGATGACATGCAGCACATAATTTTTATTGTTTCCTTCTACGTCTCCCACAAACCGCATCCCTGTCGAAGTTCCCCTGCAGGTTGCATGTCTTGGGATCCCTTCCGGATCCCTCCCGACAAACACACAGTTATGATGTTCTTTTTCTTCATACAAAAGCTTCTTCTTCACAAAATAGGAAACCACTTCATAGCTCAGGTTACGGGTTTTCATCAGATACGCAAACATTCGTTTGAAGTTATCTGCAGGCTCCGGAAGATGAAACTCCATTCTTTCTGACTGTTTTGACTGCATAACCTGTATTTCTTTTCCCACAAACTCCGTCCGGACTCCCTGCAGATTCAGTAATGTCTCAACTGCCTCCCGAAATGTATAATTCCCAAACTTTAACAAAAAATCAACCGGTGTACCACCCGTTTTATCCGACCAGCGGTACCAGCTTTTATCATCATAGATCCGGATGCTGTCCATCTCTTTTAATGCCATATACTTTCCAATTCTGACCGGAGTATAACCCATATACCGGGCCAGTTCCGTCATACTGGTATTCTTTGCCTGTTCAATCTGCTCCTGCGTAAATCTTGCACCTTCCATCCGACACACTCCTCTCCTGCGTAAAACCTGTTAAAAATTATCAAAAATATCATCCAGAAAATTATTTCCTGCTGACAAAATTTCCTCTGCATCCTGATGCACATTCGTGCCATCCACACCTGAGTTATCCACATCCATCGTATCATCATTCTCCGGATGCTCTGGTATTTTTTCTTCTTCTCTTTTTTCTGTCTTAACTGCCGGATGCAATACTTGCATTTTTTCTTTCTCCTGCACGATAACCGGCTCATTTGCCCTGACAGCTTCTTTCTGTTCTGACTTTACCTCCGGCTCATCCGGCCGGTCACTGACAGACAACATTTTATCTATCACAGCCGGCACATTTGCAGTAGCAAGAAGAATCATGACGGCATCCCGCTTATTCATCCTGGTCAGTTCACAGAACTCCGTGATCTTTTTCAAAGCCTGGCTGTCCAGCGGCAAATCCTTCCGGAACCGGAGCATATAAGAGTATTCTTTCTCATTCTTCTGCATAGCCTCATCTCCTATCTTCTGGAGTAATAGATTTCATCCAGCAGTTCATACCCGATGGCATTCGCTCTCAGATCCTCTATAAAATCCGTCATATCCGGATTATACTCCCCGAAACGCTTCATAATCCCGGCACCGCCTCCGACAAAAATCACCGGCACAAGTTCCGGATTCAGCTTGTATTCCCGCAGCATCTGATAAACCCGGCTGCAATACTCCCTTGCTGTATGATGCATAATCTTTTCATACGGATTTCCCGGCTCTTTCTCTTTGGAGCTGCGGACCAGGTATTCAAGCACCTTTGCATCCGGGATATCTGCATACAGCTCTGTATTAATCCTTTCAGCAATGTCCTTCATCAGCCATATGGTTGCATTCGTTGCAATCCTGCAGTCCTCTCTCACAATCTTTGTCGCATTCACTGGTATGATATCCATCGTTTCCCCACCAATATCAACAATCACTACAAAGTCTGACTGATATTTCTTCATGAGCAGTGAAATCGCTGCTGCATAGCCCTGTATATAAACCCGGACATTCTCGATATCCACGGCATATGGATTCCCTTCAAACTCGAACTCCAGATGTTTCTCTTTTCCCAGCATATCTGCAAAAGCCTCCTTCTGGGCAAGATACCATCGCTGCGGAAGTCCTGCTGACAAATACACGGATGCCGTGTTTACCTTTCTTGCCTGCATCTCTTTTGCCATGGCAGCAAGGGTCAGCAGATAAAACTCTTTGCTGTCAGCCTTGTTATGGGTATCCACGGATGCCACTCTTTTCCCATACAGGGTATAAGCAGATCCCTTGTACTTCAGGATACCATCCAACTCATCCGGTACTCCCGGTCCCGGTAACTCTGATATTGCCGTATCAAACAGACAGTTTCTTGTCTTCATGTTGCGATATCCATGATCCATCCCTATTTTAGCTATATACTTCATTAACACTATATCCTCCTGATTCTCTTTAAATAATATAGATATGTATATTATTTATATATACTTTTCTTTTTAATTGTTATTAATTATTAAGTATTTAATTATAACCGGTTTTTAAGCACCGGATTATCCGCTCGCTGAAAACGTTGTTTCGGGTACAGAAAAATTTTCTCAGCTGCTGTCATCCGGATCCGTTTTTTCTATGTCCGGTTTATCCGTCCGCAGTATTTCTATGTCCGGATTATCCGCACACTGTTTTCCTTCGTCCGGTTCATTCCCTGATATTCTCCGGCTTTGCCCTCTGTCAGGGTTTTCTTCCTTCTGGCTTTCTTCTTTCTTTTTATCTACTCTATCCGGATCTTCCGGGAGTTTTGGTTCATCGAACACTTCCCAGATACTGCCGGTCCAGGTTCCGTTATCTTCCCGCAGCTGTCTGCGTTTCAGATAGCCCTGGTCTTCTATTTTGTTCAAAGCCTGCCCTATGGCATATCTTCCATCCGGAAGAATCGCTGCCAGTCCCTGGATCGACATTCTCCATCCGCTGGGAAGTCCAAGGAGTGTCACTAACACTCCTCTCTCTTTCAGGCCGAGATTTTTATTCCTGATGATGTTATTCTTTACCATCGTAATGCTCTGTGTCCTGTTTATCAGGACGGCATTGCCCGATTCAACATATTGATTTTCTTCTGTATGTTCCGGAACGGTTATCTCCCATTCTGCCCCGGTAATTCTGCCTCTTACCTTGCGGCTGTGCCGTACAAGGTATCCTGCTTTCTCCAGGCTGTTAAGAGAAGAAGTAATGGTTGCTTTTCCATCCGGCAGAATGGCTGCCAGTCCACGCACTGACAGCTCCCATCCATCCGGAAGAGAACACAGGGTTGCATACATTCCCCTGTCCCGGGTGTTTACATTCATATCTTTCAATATTTTATTTTCTACTATCGTAAATCCCTGTGTTTTATTCCTTAATGTATCCATCTTCTTCTCTCCTGCCTGATTTAATTCATCTCATAGTTTCTCTAAATGAAGTTCCCAGTGCATCTCACAGAAATGTCCCTGGTCATCTCTCTCCTGCTCCCGCTCCAGAATCCTTTTCTTTTCCAGATTCCGGAGTACCCGCAGAATTGTTCCCGGCCTGTCTGAAATCTTCTCCTGAAGATATTCTACTGTCAGACTCACATCCGGATTCAAATCTGATAATATCATCATCATTCCCTTTTCTTCCAGGGAAAGATGTGACCTTCCGATTCTTCTGCATAAGTCTCTTTCCATCTTCCTCTCCTCTTTAGTTAAACGGCAAACCTTCATCCTCTATTCCATCCGGAATAGGTATAAATCCATCCGCATCAGCCGGAGATGGTCTTCCGTTCTGTGCAGATGCTTCCGACTTTTTACTTTCTGCAAACTCTGCATTTTCAACGACGATATCCGTCGTATAAACCTTATTGCCATCTTTATTTGTATAACTGCCTGTCTGAATACGGCCTTCAATTACAAGCTTCGTTCCCTGACGGGTATACTTTTCCAGAAACTCTGCGATCTTTCCAAATGCCACACAGGAGATAAAATCTGCCTGCTGTTCTTCGCCTTCTTTCTTAAACCTCCTGTCCACAGCCAGGTTAAATCTTCCTACAGCAATGGAATTTTGCCCACTGGAATAACGAATCTCCGGATTTCTTGTTAATCTTCCCATTAATATTACTTTGTTCATCTTTTTCTCTCCTTTACTTTGATTTCAGGTTTCTAATAAACTCAAACACTTCTTTTTGCTGTGTCTCTGTCAGATGCTGCAGTGCATCTAAAATTTTTCTCTTTAACTGCTCATCTTCCGTCCTTACCACCATTCCACACATCCCTCTCTTTCCTTGTAATGCCACCAACGTCCGCTTTCATAACGGATACACAGATTGCCCCGTGCATCCATCCAGCAGTCCTGCATCCCGCCCTCCGTCCACTGTTCCATCACAGTCTTATGTACTCTATGATAATATTCTGCCTTTCTTAACATTTCATCTGTCATGCTGCTTCTCTCTTTCACTCAATTTTTCATTATACCATTCGCCCTTGGCTACATCGTAAGTATATTGCATACTCTCGCTATATCTTACTCTTAGAATGTCATTGTCTCTGTTAATTCCGAAAAGTATCTAAGTATTTCCATATTTAATCCTTTTCCTTTCTGTGCTGTTTCTCCCATGTATCCTCTTTTCCTGCCATATATCCTGCAATAAATGACTTTTCTTCCTGTTTTCCAAGCAGATACCCGGCAAGAAACAGAATATCTTCTTCCGGCAATGTTGGAAGCTGCTCCTCAATCTGAGCAATAATTTTTTCTTTTAACTGCATCTCACACATCCTTGCCTGAAAGTATGTCATCAAAGGACAACTGATGGGGAGATACATTATTATTTTGTTTTATATCTTTCTCACCTAATCGCATTGCCATTCCATCACTTAAACCTAATAAATAACTTTTATCGCTTTCAGATAATTGAGGAATTACAGTTTTAAATGTTTCTAAAATTTGTTTATCTCTTTTTAACATAACTTTTATCTCCTTTCTTTGTTCCTTACGAACACATAATATAATCTTTAGCAACAAATGTCAATACTTTTTTGTTCTTTTGAAACATTTTTATTGACTAGATAAAAATAAAACCGTATAATAACAATAAAAAAGGAGTTTATAATCATGGCTATGAATGAACGAATTAAGAAAATACGCAAAGAAAAACATTTAACCCAACAACAATTCGCATCAGCATTAAATATAAGCCGAAACAATATCGCGGGCTATGAAACTGGTACAAGGACTCCAAGCGATGCTGCGTTAAATAATATTTGTAAAACTTTTAATATAAATGAAAATTGGTTGCGTAATGGTGTTGGGGATATGTATATAAGCATGACAAAGAAAGAAGAACTTCTACTTTGGGCAAATACTGCATTAAACAATGAATCTGAAAGTTTCAGAAACCGTTTTGTCGATGCATTATCACAACTGGATGTAAACGATTGGGAACTGTTAGCAAATATGGCTGAAACACTTGCAAGACAAAAAGAAAAAAACTCAGCTACCCAACAAACTGCTGCAGACTTATATAATTCTTTTCCGGATACAGCAGAAGAGTTTGAAAAACTCTACCCTCCGGTTGATATAAATGAATACCGTAAAAAGAAAAAAGCTTAACTGGAAAACGGTTAAGAGAAAGAGAGGGACATATGAACCAAATCAAAAAATTTCTTATTGAAAACAAAGTAATTGCACTTATCATCACCATTGCTGTTGTTCTGGTAACAGTTTCTGTTGCCGTCATCGCCGGCAAATCCGGCAATGGCAAAGACAGTCCGCTGAAACGATCCGGCCCGGAACTCAGTGCCAGTGACTCCGAAAGGGAATCTTCTACACGGGAACAGTTTGAAACCATGCTTGTAGAAGAAGAAGTTACCAAAGAAGAGTCTGCTGAACTGGAAACTTCTGCGGATGGCTCTGTTTCCGCTGTTACCACGGAAGATGGCAGCAAGATTGATTTATCTTCTGCAGATGTACAGAAAGAAACTTCCGCCGATGGCTCTACCACTTACAAGATGGCAGACGGTTCCCAGGTTGTTGTAGACTCTAGCGGTTCTGCGAAAGTTATCAAAACAGAAACCGTCACAAAAGTAGTTCCGAACACAACCGGTCAGCCAGTCTCCCTGGCAGCCAGCACTTCTTCCGCTCAGTCGGATGCACAGCCTGCCACTTCTAACCCGGCAGCCTCTGGCAGTTCTTCTGCTTCAGAACAGGTAACCACTCCGGCTTCAACCACAGCCCCTGCTTCAACTCCGGCACAGTCAACCACGCAGACTCCTACACAACCGGCTACAGAAGCTCCAACCCAGACTCCTACTCAGCCAACTACAGAAGCTCCTACTCAGGCTCCTACACAACCGGCTACAGAAGTCCCTACTCAGCCTGAAACTACATTTACCCCTGTCTGCTATCACGATGTTGAATACCGACACAAACGTATTACTACTCCTGCAACAGATTCAAGTTACGGAGCATGGGAAGAATATTGTGATAACTGTGGAAAAATACTTGAAACCGGCTCAATTCATCCATATTCTGCTTATCAGGTAGATTTAGGTAACGGAAATACCGCTACTGTCTATGGTTACTATGATGATGCCATGGCAGATGAAATCTATAACCAGTTAAATGCTTACCGCCAGGAAAACGGTGTAGGCACTCTGGAGCGTGTATTTGATACTGAATCCAAGATAAGAGCAATGGAACTTGCCTATAGTTTCAGCCATACCAGACCGAATGGAAGTGAGCCTGCTGATATGAACCGTTTTTTGTTTGGTGAGAATATTGCCGGCGGTGATTCTGCTGATGACATTATGAACCGTTGGAAAAACTCTCCACTTCATAATGGCAACATGCTGGATTCTGACTGTACCATGTGTGGTATCGCTGTTTTCCACCGTATTGACTTTGATTTTGACAATGTTCCTTTCAACAATACCACAAATGCCGTTCAGAATTTCGGATTTGTATGGTAACAAACACTCAAGCAAAAGAAAAGGAGACTTACATATGGGATATGTATATGAAATGATAATTATATTAATCGGTGCCTACATTGCTTTATTTTTGTTTATTTTTAAATTATTTGTAGGTAATATCATATTATTTGACAGCTTTTGCACGTCTTTTATTGTTGGATATTATGCTCATTTATTTGGACATTGGCATACAGCCATTTGCTTACTAACAGGTGTTATCTGCTTTTTTGTTTTATCTGCTCTTCAGATTACAAAATATGGATTTTGGATTATTGGTATACTTTTTTCATTATTTTGGGCAGAACTATTCGGTGAAATTGCATTATCATTATCAAACAACGATAAAATATGGTACTATGTAATATTTGGAATTTCATTCTTTTTTGTGATTGGTCTGCATCTCTATGCGAGAGATGACCTTGCTATTTAACTATAACTACATAATGTCGGGGCAAAATTCTTTTGCCCCTGGCATCAACAATATACAACAGAGGTATGAATATGGGAATATTTGATAAACTTTTTAAAAAATCTAAAATTACTACAGAAACAACTAACACATTCACTAACACTGCATCCGGTAACAATTCCACTCCAAACAATAGTGAATTAGTAACCGGGAAACAGGTCGTTCCAACTCCCCCAAAGTACAATAACATCATTACTGAAGAAGAACTTGTACCAACCATCAACTACAGTAATATCCAGAAGGTTTTAAGTTCATGGACAAACCTGGAAAATTTTACTCCGACGGAATTTCCTGAAATTGAGCCAAATTCAGCTGTCATTCAGCCAGATTTGCAAAATCCTAAGAAAAAATATACATTCCGCTACGAATATAATGAGTTTAAAGCATTAGTACAAAGTAGTCCTAACTACAACCATTTCAATCAAAATATCTTTCAGACATTACAAGACCTGATCATTCATAAATATAATCTTTCCGGATATTTTTTTCAAGATATCCATATTTGTGCCGGTACCATTTCCAAGAGAACTGTACTTGATATTTTAGCAGATTATTATAATGACTCCAGCATATTTAAAGAATATATTAAAAAAGAACTCGACATAGGAATTGTAAACTATTGTGGTTACGGTCTTTCTATTAATGAACTCGGAAAGTTTAACTTTGCATTTAATGTATCACCCCTTATTTATGAACTGGCAAATATTAGAAGCATGGATGGTTCAGATCCTGCCATATCCTTAAAAGACTTCAATACATCCATAAACAAAGTAATAACGCATATACCGGTTGCTACTTTTGATGAGATTGAAAAATTATACACTGATGTACGCTCTAAATTATCCGATTGCCTCGTTGATGAAAAGATGAATGGTTATGTATATTTTGACCTGACGCAACGCCATGCCTCACATTTCTCTTACTCACAGATGAGAAAAAGTTATATTACAAATGATTTATCTATGATACTTGACTATTATACTTCTAACCCGGCAAAAGAGATTTTATCAGACAGATACTTTGATATCAGGAATTTTAAGGCTTTTAATCCCGATACGAAAAAATATCTCATTAACGATTCCCGCAATTTAAAGCATTTAGTCAATGCGTCCCTTTACCCACTCGGAAAATGGCCAGGAATATATTCTCCGGCATTAATGCAGCAGGCTGCCATCAACCAGATGGTTTCAAAAACAGACATTCCTGCTCCTGTTTTTTCTGTTAATGGCCCTCCCGGAACAGGAAAAACCACCTTATTAAAAGAAATTATTGCTGATTATATCGTGAAAAGAGCAGTTGAACTTGCTAAACTTACCAACCCAGAGGATGCTTTTGAAGAATATGTTTACTTTGAAAATACGGCAAGCTATAAGCAAAAATTTGGCGATGATGGTTTCTACAAATTAAACGATAAATTCATTGATTTCGGTATTATTGTAGCATCATGCAACAATGCTGCCGTAGAAAATATCACAAAAGAACTTCCAAATGCTTCAGCCTTGAAATCAAAAATGGATAAGACTTCCAATGAACGTAAGAAAAAGACACTTACTGATGAATTTGATTTTGCCCAAAATCAGGAAATCTATTTCTCTGAACTGGCAGAGCATTTCTTTTCCGATTTTAATAAATCCTTTGAATCATGGGGATTGATATCTGCTCCGCTAGGAAAACAAGGTAATTTAATTAAGTTTTCCGAAAAATTACTTGAACCATTTTTATCAGGTCAATACCAGCCAGAGACATTGAGTTTTTCTGCCTGCAAAGAATTATTTATAAAACAATATGTTCTGGTCAGAAAACTCCAAAAGAACTTGACAGAAAAAGCTGTTACATATTGGGAATCTGCTGATATCAACACCAGTACCATACAATCAGGAAATCCATTAAAGAACAAAGAATTCGATGAACAACGGGAACGTTTGTTTTACTATGCATTGCAATTACACAAATCCTTTGTTTTAAGTGAAAATATTCCTTTAAAACATAATCTTAGTGTTTTGAAGCGTAAATTCCTATCTATCGGACAAGAAAGAAATTACTTTAACCACAAGGTGTCTACGGACTATTTTACCCATGTATTTAACTCCTTATTTTTCCTTGTTCCCGTCATTTCAACTACTTTTGCATCAGTCGAAATGATGTTCGATCATATAAATAAACCAAACAGTTTGGGACTGTTAATCGTGGATGAAGCTGGTCAGGCTGCTCCTCAGATGGCTGCCGGAGCAATCTTCAGAAGCCGAAAGGCACTCATTGTAGGAGATCCAAAGCAGGTAGAACCGGTAGTTACAACAGATGAAGATATTCAGGCATATGCCATGCTCGATTTGGAAGATATTTATCGAAGCAACCTGGAGTCTGTTCAATCTTATGCTGATCGCCTAAATCCACTGGGAGCCTACAATCAGCTCCTTACTAAAAAACTCTGGACCGGCTGCCCTCTCAATATTCACCGCAGATGCAACGATCCTATGTTTTCCATATCAAATGGTATGTCATATGCCGATAGTATGTACGATTTTTCGGCATATTTAGACCCGGATGATGCCAACGATTCAAAAATATTGAAAGAATTTATTGCTGACAAGTCCTATTGGATTAACTCAACCGGAACAACTACCAAAGACAAACATTATGTAACGGAGCAGGGCGATTTTGTCAAAAGAATGGTTGAATACAGTTATACGAAAAACAATGGTGCTTTAACCCTGTTTATAATATCTCCATTTAAAGATGTAACCGAAAACATCCGCGAAGAAATACGCCTATCAAATATCCTTCCTGCATCTGCGGAAGTGGAATCCTGGCTTACAAACAACATTGGTACTGTCCACAAATTCCAGGGCAAAGAATGTAATGAGGTAATATTCCTTCTTGGCTGCACTTCAGACGGATTAAATGACGGAGCTATCCGCTGGGTAAACAGAAATATTATCAATGTTGCGGTAACTCGTGCTAAAAAGAGGTTGTATATTGTTGGCGATAAGGATTACTGGGCTGACACAAATTATCTGTTTAACGAGGACTACTTATGGAAATATGCTTCTCACGCCAAAAAAGGTTATGAATTGAACTATATTTCCAGTGAAGAATTTGAAGATGCCTATATGACTTCTACGAATGAAAGTACCGTCTCAAATTCTAACGATACTGACAATTTGAATGTTTCAGAAAAAGAGGCAACCTCTTCTAACAGCAGTTTACCGGGAGAAACGCTTACTTCAGAAAAAGAACTTCTATATCAAGAGCTGGTTCGATATCTTTTTGACAATATTACCGCAAACCCGAATGATATTATCAGCGAGATGCCGCACAACCAGAAAATTCTCTTTGACAGCTGTATGGTCGACTCAAAGACTTCTCCTAAGATTCCGTTAGGCAAATGTCCTGTATGCGGCGGTATTGTATATCAGTCTGTCAAAGGAAAGCTTGCTTACTATGAATGTGAAAATGTCAAATCAAATGGCTGCACATTCTCCGTAGCAGAAAACAATCTTTTCTTTTTAAATGAGCTGCATATGCCGCTTAGCACAAATTTGATGCATACACTATTAGAAGATGGTAAATTAACAATTCTGAATCCAGAAATGCAGACAGACGCAATCATATCAGTCCAAAGCCCAACAATGCCTGGCGGTCACAAATACAGCTGGTCATGGAATTGTTATTTTAAATAGAACACAATGCAAATAAATAGCACACAAGAAAAGAGTCTGCCGGCCATCCTCTAACAGCCTGCAGACTCTTTTCTTCCTCTTGATTCTGTTTTTCTTTTAACTGCTCTACCGTCTTCTTCCGGAATAAGCTGGTATCGGTACGTTTCCACGTTCCACTATTTTATCCCGGTAATCCAGGTACTGTTCCTCTGGAAGATCCAAATCATCAAATGCCTCATCAAAATCAACATCATGCTTCAGCATATATTTTTCCAGCATTTTCAACACTGCCAGCTCCTGACCTTCCTGTCGGCCTTCCTCTCGGCCTTCCTCTCGGCCTTCCTCTCGGCCGGCAAGTCTTTCCTGTTCCATTAATTCACACATCGCTGTCACCTCTTTCTGTTCTGTTTTAAACAGGATTACTCTGTCTGACAGTTTTGGACAAATATCTTTCTTCCCATTACTGTCTACAAAATATTCCATCAGTTCTGCCACAGGCGTTCCGTCTTTCGCCTTTGCATTCACATAAATCTCAGTCTGGCCATTTTCAACAACCTGGCCGGTCTCCCGTACTACTCTGTCCACATGATACATTGCATGATTTCCATGAAACACATCGAATTTTGAGATAAACACAATTTTTACATCCGGCAGCTCTTTATAATCTTTTCCTGCCTGCATGGTATGCATACTTGCCAATGCCCCATTATATCTTACCCGTTTCTGATGGTCATCATCATCCGCTTTCTGTACCTCTATATTGTAGTATCTTCCATCTTTGTCTCTGCACAGTACATCCAGCACCACAGATTTCCCGGCTACATTCTTAATAGATGCCTGTGGAATGCATTCGATTACCTGCAGACCGGAATCTTCCAGGATAATCCGCAGAATTTCTTCGCATACCTCTTTGTCCTCCATCATTTTCTGAAAAAACACATCATCCATTACATTAAACTTTGCAACTTTTCTGCGTTTTTCCTCTAAAGTCATCTCACTGACCCGCTTGTACTTTTCCATAGGTTTCATCCTTTCTTAGAAATATTATAATAGTTTTCCTTTTTTCTGTCAAATCATTCCTCCTTCTTCTGCATATCTTCCGGCAGTTCCAGCAGGCTTTCCCGGTACTTCCGGATCTTTTCCCTCTGCATTTCTGCCTCTTTCTCATAATCAATCCATTCTCCGCCGTCCTTCGGCATTGCCATGCCGTTCTGGTAACGGATGGATGGATGTGGTTTTAACGTCATCTTAACATATCGCAGGTAGAGTGTCATGCTGACTTCTCTTTCCTGTCTTTTTCCTTTAATCGTCACCGTGTAAATCTTGTCATAAGTCATGGTTGTCGGCAACGTAATTTCAAGATTATCCGTAACAGTTGCCGCCGGCTGCAGTGCATGTGTCACATCCTCCACTCCCAGGGCATTTAAGTCATCATCAAAGTCATAGGTTACTTCTGTCAGATAACCGCTTAAATACACTTCAAACCAGGTACGCATATCTCCATACTGGATATAGGAAAGCACCTGTGTATCATCGTATACGGTTGTTTTATCGTACCGCCATTCCTTTCCACTGATTCCGGTAGACGGCTGTATCCGGAAGGTATGTTTTGCCGCATTTCCGGCATTATCCTCTGTAATCAGGGTATAATACATCTCATCCGAAACAAAATCATCCTGGAAAGTATAGTTCAGTTCCGCATGGGAGCCGCTGATACTGTCCGCTGTTTTCAACAGATTCAGTGAATCCGCCGTCCCATCCTTATCGGAAGAATACAGATTCATATATTGGATGCCGGAACCGCCTTCATCATCTGCGTGTAAAGACAATGGCAGTGTGCCGTCCTCCTGGAAACTATAATTTTCCGCATTGTCCAGTGTCGGGACTGTCTTATCAATCAGACAGTTAATCTTCAGCCTGGCTTCATTTCCACTGTTATCTGCAGCAATCAGATGCAGCTTTGTGATACCTTCTTCCCTTACTCTCCACCGGATAAAGGATTCATGCTGCCTCAGTTCATTTCCTTGGTCATCCTTCAGCACAATATTCTTCAGACCGCTTCCTAAATCCTGTGCGTAATAAACAAATACCACGTCTTCATTCGTCCAGCCATAGGTCACCTCATCTTCCGTAATAATGTTTCCGTCTTCATCTTTAAACTGCGGCGGTTCTTTATCCACCCAGCAGGCATACAATGTGATTTCATCCTCAGCCGTAAGGCTGTTCACTACCACGCCGTCCGCAAAAGATGTTCCTGTTCCATCCGCTGCAGTATTCCAGTTTTCAAACTGATAACCGGTCTTTCCGTACTGATTCCTTGAAAGTGCTGCCGGTGTGCCATAGATCATGGACTGATTCTCCATACTTCCAGAGTCTGCACCGTTTCCGTCAAACCGGATCTGATAGGTTTTTCCTGTCCATTGGGCATACAAGGTAATCTCTGCCTTGTCATCCGGATTCAGATTCAGATACATATCGCCATCACAATATACCGTCCCGCTTCCATCCGGCTTTGTATTCCATCCGGTAAAGTAATATCCGATCTTTCCATATTTGTTTTCCGGAAGATTTCTCGCATTCTCGTAATACATCAGCACATCCCCCATTTTTCCGGAGTCTGCACCATTTCCATCAAAATGTATCGTAGTAGAAACAGGTGTCCACCGGGCATACAAGGTAATAATGCTCTCATGTCCGCCGATCAGATTTATGACTCTCTGCCGGTCCGTATAAGAGGTACCACTTCCATCTGTCTCCGTATTCCAGCCGGCAAACTGATACCCGGTTCTGGTATAGGCATTTGCCTGCAGTTCGGCAGCCGTGCCGTAGATCATGGACTGATTCTCCATACTTCCGGCATCTGCTCCATTTCCATCAAACCGGATCGAATATGCATTGATTTCCCAGCAGGCATATAATATCACGGTTGCTCCATTGATTTTGGAAAGATTCTTTACTTTCTCTTTATCCGCATACACGGACTTTCCGGAAGAACTCACAGCCCAGCCTGTAAAATGACAGTTTGTCTTTTCAAAAACATTCGCCGGCAGTTCTTTTGCTTCACCATATGTCATTGTCATGCTGTCCATGCTTCCACGGTCAGCACCGTTTCCATTGAAATAAATTGTATAATGAATCGGATTTCCGTCATCATCCATGCCATCCGGTTTCCAGAGAGCATAGTAAGTAACGGTTGCCCCATCTACATTCGTAAGACTGCTTACCACAGAGCCATCCTTTGTAACCAGATAAGCATCCCGGTTCTTCAGATAGTCCGTAAAGTTTACCGGTTTCCTCGTCCATCCGTAAAAAGTATATCCTGTCCTGCCATACGCATTGCGGGTAAGACTTACTTTCTTATTATATTTGATATTGGTCATGGCAGCCATGCTTCCGGAATCTGCACCATTTCCATCAAAAGCAATCTGATAGGAAATCTCTCCTGCCTTCCACTGTGCAAACAGGTTCACATAACCGTGGTTCTGGCTGTTCCAGTTCTTTACCTGTGCCTTATCCGCTTTCAATGTCGGCGTGTATGCATCGGAGCTGGTAAACCACCAGCTGTCAAAAGTAAATCCGGATCTGGTAAAGGTATTTGCCGGAAGGTACTGAGTCTCCTGACTATCATACATACAGGTAATGGTATCCATGCTTCCACTGCCCTCATTCGGATAAAAAGAAACTGTGTAAGTGTTATTCTCCCACGGAGCATACAGATCAATGACCTTACTGCCGGCATCCGTTAGGGCAATGTCCGTTACCTTCGTACCTGCTTTATAATATCTGCCATCCAGATTCTTCGTGGTAATCCAGGAAGTTCCGTTTTCTTTGGAACTGCTTTTGGAATCTGTCGTATGCCATCCGGTCAGGGTGTACAAATCTGCGGAAGATGGCAGAGTCTCTTCACTGGACTTTGTAAAGGTCTTTTCAAAATAACCTTCTCCATTGCTGCCACTATCATGCCAGGTCCACCCGGAATCCGCAGTAACGGGATACGATGTACCAAGATCCTGCCAGGCGGACTGATACGGTTTAGGACAATTTTTTATAACAGAACCAGGATATAGCGAAGTTCCTACATGAGCTACCTTATAATACTGCTTTGTTGTTGTATCATAAATAACCATTCCTAAATACTTAGGCGAATATAAATCCGGATAAGGTTTCAGCGTTTTTGATACATTCCCTTCTGTGTCGTATAAATCGATTTTATCAATCTGCCAAACATCAAGTCTTCCTCCACTCGGGCCAATATAACTCACTGTTGTTCCAAAATACGTGATTCCATTTTCCTCTCTGACACTTCCGGACGCATCTTTGAGTTCTATGGTTTTCTTATCATATGCCCAATGTTCTACCGCATGGCTTGCCGTAGCCGGCCGGTTTGCATGCAGCCTTATGGTATAGGTATCTGCCTTCCAGACAGCAAACAGCGTCTTATTCCCGGTCAGCTGCACTTTCTCTCCTGCCCGGTATGTCTTTCCGCTTCCATCCGGCATCTCATTCCACTCCACGAAACTATAATTGGTTCTGACCGGAGTCTTGGCTGATACCGTGACATACTCTCCGGACTTCACACGCTCCGCATCCGGGCCGCCACTGCCGCCCATTGCCTCATAGGTAAGCTGATACTCCGGACGTTCTGCCGATGCCGTCAGCACCACATGCTTATTCGGCATGATGAATGTATAACTCTGCTGACTGCTCTCGTATGTGCCGCTCCAACCTGTGAAACGGTAATAATCCTTCAATTCTGCCGACACCGTTACCGTCTGCCCCGGCAGATACCTGCCTGCTCCGGAAACCGACGCAATACCTTCCCCAGCTTCTAATTTTACATTTTTATATGGTTCTTCCGGAGCTAGTCGTACATCCAGTACCGCACTGACTTTTCCGGAGCAGGACACTGCCCGGACATGCAGATATTTCCCGAAGTCAGTGACATCGAAAGGGATATTGCTGCTCTGTGTGTAAGTCACTCCGGTCTGCCCGGTGGAGAAATTACTGGTTGAGTTATTATCGATCAGGTAATAATATCCCTTCACCGGATCCGGAATCTCTGTCGTCCGATAATTTACACCGGCATCCAGAAATGAGGAAAACAGTTCTCTGGAACCATTCTCCCAGGTTGCAAAGAACTGGTAGTAAAGCAGTGAGCTGTTACTATTCGCACTCACCGGGCAGTACCACTTTGTTCCCGTATTATATGCCAGTGTTCCGTTCACCGGTTTATCCGGTGCTGCTCCCGCCAGGTCATATAACTTATATGACAGCGGATAAGAGGTTACTGAACTCCTGAATACATCCTCATAACCTTTCTTATAATTTACTCCGTCATTAGAATACCAGAACTCCCAGGTTCCCGGTATTCCGCTGTCGATATCAATTTTTACCAGCTCAAAATACCTTTCTGAAGAACTGGCAGTAGGTCTGTACCACACAACAATCTCATGATCCTCTTCCTTTGCCTGCACTGTCACAAGCTGCCCTGCTCCAGCCAGAATAACAAAAATCAATATCATAATTACAAACTTGTTTTTCTTCTTCGACATTCATTTCTCCTTCCTTAATCTGCTTACTTTTCTGTACTCGAAACTTCGCTATGTTCCTCCTGTTCTTCCTGCTGATTCCGGTATACCTTTGCTGCTCCATCCTTCAGAATCACATGATAGGCTGCACTGTCATAAACACCTGCAGACTCTTCCTCATCTCCGGTCCGGATAATCTCATCCTTCCGGATCTGAAGTTCTTCTTCATCCGCAAGCTTCAGGATAATCACATCGCCAGACTCTTCTGTCTCTTCAATCTGCACTGTTTCTCCGGACTCCTCTGTCCCGGTGGATTCCTGCGGCATTTCTTCCGGAATCTCTTCCAGTCCTAGTTCCTTAATCCAGGTCTGTTTCTCCTGCAGAACAAACCGGCTCTCCTTCTGATCCGACATTTTTCCCACAATCGATATGACACACAGTACCCCCATGATGATAAGTGCAATAAGCAGCAGCTTCTTATCTGGTTTCTTCACTTCCTGCACCTCCTTTCTTCATTTGATCCTTTTATTTTACTTTACAACCGCCTATTTGTCGTTGAACTATAGTACACAATTTTTACAAATTTGTTTACTATATGCGACAAAAAGAGCCTGCAGGTCTTTTTTAGCCTGCAGACTCTTCCCGTCCTCTTTATTCTTTTTTCCTCTTAACCGCTTTACCCAACTAAAATATTACTATTAGCATCGCAACAATATCTACTACAAAGGTTATATTAAATACCAGAGATCTATATTGTACAACGTTAGCCTTTTTCCATATTTCTTCCATACAATCCAACTGTATCTTATTTAACTCAATATCTTTAAAATAGTCTTCTTTCACTTCTTGCATATATTCTTCTTTTGTACATTCCAGTATATGCTGATAATACAATTTTATCCCTAAAGTTGCATTAGACTTTAATCCATATAGTGCAATTATTGAAGAAACAAGAAACAATATTGACACTATTATATCAACATAACGACACAGTGTAACTATCAACGTTGTATTAATAATTACCAATGCAACTAATTTGCTCTCTGCAAGTTGCAGCCTCCAATTAACTTTCCTAAACGCTTCATTCAAAATTTCATTTTCTTTCATATAATTACTTCTCCATTTTATTAAATGCATCTATCTCATTCATTTATACTTAGAATATTATCAGAATCACTTAATTCTTTTCATTTATATTAGTATATACTAATTGTCCAAAACTTGCAAGCCTAATGTTTACTATAGTACACTTTTTGCAAGCCTTTGTTTACTATAAATAACAAAGTTCCCAGTTATACTTCATAACCAATAGGCAATAAGAGTTGCCACAATTTCTACTTGAAACTCCCCCCACTCTTATACTATAATTATTAAATAAGGGCTATTAATTGAAATAGAAAGGAAATTTAAGTTATGGAAAAAAAGAAAAAAGTAAACAGAAAATGCTTCTATGCTTTATTAGCAACAGCTATTATATGTTGTGTAACAGGCGGTATTCTTTATTTTTGGTTACCAGCATTAACAGTACATAATATTTATGTGTGGATATATCTTTTGGCAATAGTAATAATAGCTTTCATATTTGCTGAAATGAGTAATTCAGCAGAAAAAAAGTTTGAATATACCCGCATAAGAATTAAAGATTTTAAGTTGAAAAATTCAAAACCTTTTAAAATAAAATTATCTCATGTTCTTTTGAGTATAGCTCTAATCCTGGGCTTAATAATTCTTATTGGAGGCTTATTAAGCTCAGAGATTATAAACGCAAAAAAATATGCAGCAAGAATTAATGTGGAAACAGCTTCCTTTGAGGAAGATATCCCTACATTATATGACCTCAAAAAGGTACCTTTTATGGATACAGAATCTGCCAAAATACTGGGTGACAGAACAATCGGATCCCTTTCAGATGTAGTATCTCAGTATTCTGTATCATCCCATTATACAACGATTTATTACAAGGGGAAAGTAATGAAGATTGCTCCATTAGAGTATGCTTCGTTTTTTAAATATCTAAATAATAAAAATGCCGGGATTCCTGGCTATATTCTCATTGACACAGAAACAAATGAAGCAGAATTTGTTCGCCTTGAAAATGGATTTCAATATTCTCCATCAGCCAGCTTCTCGAAAGATATGAAAAGAAAATTTAGAATGGCATACCCAAATTTGATTATGAATGAATATTCCTTCCAGATTGATGAGAATGGGAAACCTTATTGGGTAATGACATTCTTACAGTATAATAATTTATTTGGCTGTCAGACTGTTGACAAAGCAGCACTTATGGACGCTGAAACCGGACAATGCACATTATATGACATTGAAGATTTGCCGGAATGGGTTGATTATGTTCTATCAGGAACAACTGTTTCATACTTTTACAATGACTATGGTGCTTATCAGAACGGGTTTATTAATTCTATTATTGGACAAAAAGGCTGCACGAAAACAACGGATGATTTTGGATATGTTGCAATGAATGATGATATTTATATCTACACTGGCGTAACTTCTGTTGTATCAGATAAAAGTAATATTGGCTTCCTTCTTGTAAACAGCAGAACGAATGAGTATAAATATTACGAGATAGCAGGAGCAGAAGAGCATTCCGCAATGAATGCTGCAGAGGGAGTTGTACAGAATTATGGATATTCTGCTTCATTTCCGGCTTTGATTAATATCAACGGAGAAGCAACCTATGCAATGGCTCTGAAAGATTCAAAAGGTCTAGTCAAAATGTACGGTATGGTAAATGTAAAGAATTACAGCATTGTGGCAACTGGCGAATCGATGATGGAAACCTTGAACAATTACAAAACAGCTATGGCTGAAACTGGCACAAAGCTTGATGTCGATTTGAAAAATAACATTGAAGATGACAATATAAGCACTATTACCGGAGTGATAAATGATATAAAGTTTATCGTTGAAAAGGGAGAAACGACTGTTTACATTACTATTAATGAGAAAGTTTACAAACAGGCTTTTTCAGATAACGAATATTTAATTCTTTTAAAGGCTGGAAACGTAGTTGATATTTCTTTCGATCCGAATGAATCAGAAAATTCTATCATAAAAATTGTATCAATCACGCGAGTGACGGATAATGTTTCTCAAGACTAAAGTCAGAAAAACAAAGAGATAACATAACAAGAAACTGTCACAGGTTTATGATTTTATTCAGCAGTTAAAAAAGGAATAGCCGGCAGATGCAGGACTATTCCTTTTTTCCTTTATTTCTTAATTCGTTTCTTTCCACCTGGAACACATGCGGACGATTTCCAGTACCGCATTCTGTTCCTTTTCATTCATATCTCTGACTAAATAACTGAATACATCAGCATTATTGATTTTCTCCGGAAATTCATCTTCCGGAATGATTTCAGAAACTTTTATATTTAATGCATGGCAGAGACTTATCAGTGTATATACAGATATATTTCTGCGATCCTTCTCCATTTTGTACAAATAGTTTCTGCTGATGTCCGCCGCATCCGCAAGCTGCGGTATCGTAAAACCATTTCTAAGGCGTGCTTCTTTTAGGTTCTGAATTACCTGTGCGGTCTGGGCAATACAGTAATTCTCTTCCTCAAAGCCTCTCGTTTCCTCCATCTTCTTACCTCCTATGTTCCACTTATTTCCATTTTGTATTATAACTATTTTCTTCCCTAAATGCAACTTTTATATTTTTTGCAATAATGGCATAAAAAAGAAAAACCTAACCTAACGTACCCTCTCTTTCCTGCTCTGTATCATACCTATTGCATTTGCATCTTTCTGGTATAAGTACAGTTCCTTGCTTTCCTGATGTTTCTCAAAATATGTTTCAATTTCATCCAGGAAAAGATCGGTATATTCTTCCGGAATTTCTTTCTCCGGCACAATAATCAGATTATCTTCTGTCTGTATAATCATAAAATCATGTTCTTCCTGCCTCATCAAAGCATTTAAGGCACTGCTGTTATCAATATTGGGAGAATTAATCACATAAATACCATCTATTTTCTCCATCTGTGTCTGCTCTTCTGCTGCTTCAATGCCCTTTTCTTTATAGGACGCATCCAGTACTTCTGTCAGTTCTTCCCCGAAATCAGCAAACACTTCTACGATATCTTTCTCTTTTAGTTCTTCCTTTACACTCTGATATACCCCCGTCAGGTCAAATGCCGGCAGTTCTGCATCCGGATGCTGGCTGTCTGTAAAATGTACAACTTCATACTTCTTGAATGTATCATCCGCTTTCTCTATCTCTATCTGCAGGCTCTGCCATCTCTGCGGAAGGTACTGCACTATCTTTTCCTGAAATTCTTCTTTAAATTCTTCATATATCATTGCTTCTTTTCCTTTCTTATCTGCTTTTTTCCATATTTTTTGTCAGTGTCTCTTCCGGAAAATGCAGGAATTTTTTCTCTTTGAAAGCCTGAATCAACATATCCATTTCCCGGTTAATTACCATTCTCTCTTCTCCCTCCGGATAAGCCCGGATAATTCTTCCATCTGTAGTCTGCGTAACATCTTTGTCAGCATGCCCGCACAGATAATCTGACTTACCTCCCAGTTCCTCCAGCCTGTCTTCCAGATAACAGGCAAAAGCCCTGGCAAACATTTCCTCATCGCTGCTCCAGTAGCCCTTATCGCATTTGGAATATATGGCATCAAAGCTCTGGGAATTTTTGAAAAAGTCCGTAGGTACTTTCTTTCCGGCTTCCGTTTTCCATTTCATTACCTCCGAAAACTGCTTTCTTTCTTCTGGTGTTTCCCCCAGGAACTCTCTGCTGATAAAATCCAGGGCATGTCCCCATTCATGCCCCAGAGAGCCGGCACCTTTCATTTTCGTCAGATTAATGACTCTGAGATCAGGTTCATAATGTGCCAATGCACTTCCTTTCCCTCTCGCCCCGAATGCAATCGCAAGTTTTCCGCCCAGGGAAACATCTTTGCGGTCTATATCCAGTGCTTCTGCTATATCACAGAATGCTTCATATGCCATGTTCAGGTTGGTCTGCTTGTCCTTTTCCGACAGCCAATTTCCAAATTCCCCTCCCCGGATCGCAAACTCATCTATAAAGTCCTGTCCTTCTATCATCTTTCCATCGCATACATCCTGCAGTCCCTGTCTCTCTACAGACTCCAGAATCGGGGATTTCCAGCTCTTTTTCCGCTCTGTCTTTTTCTCTTTTATCTGCCGGAAGTTCTGCAGGATATACTGCTCTGCCTGTTCTCTTGTTTCAAAGTTATTTCCGAAAATTTGTCCGTTCCTTTTGATGAAGAAAGTCTCAGGCTTCCAGTTTTCCTTACCGGCAAGCTTTCCCTCCGGATACATATAATAGATTCCTATGCCAGTTTTCCTAGAAAGTGCAATATGACCATTCTGTTCAGACCATTCACAGCTATTGTCATACCGTTCGATCTGATAATCCGCGAGTACTTTCTCATCTTCTGAGTATAAAAATCTCTTCCGGCTTACCTCTTGTGCCAGGCTTCTTCTGTTGTCTGCCAGAGCCTTTAACAGCTTATTGTTTATCAGTCCCAGATAATCCATTTTCACACATATCCGGTAGGGTGATACTCTGGTCATGCTTTCATTTTCTATGTAATTTTTTAAATTCCGGATATCCTGATCGCTGCGGCATTTCATGGTTTCCTGTCTGACTTTGGAAACAAAAGAAACATATTTCTCCGGATTTCGTCTTGGTTCTACCGGCAGAGCATCTCTTACTTTCTTATAAAAATAAATCAGTTCCACCGGCACTCCATCTTCTTTCATCTGTTTATAATCAGGTTTTGGCCACACCTGATTCTTATTTACATACTTTTTCTTCTCGCCCTCATTCATCTGCAGTAAATCTTCCAGCAGCAACCCTCTCGCCGACCACAGATCCTTTCTTGCACCTCCGATTTTTTCACCAAAATCTTCAATCTTCTGTACTTCCTGTTCCTGCTCTACTGTGGTTCCGGATCCAGTCCCTCCTGATTCACTTCTTCCAGTCCCAGAATCCTCGCTACGTCTTCCATCGTCTCCGCCTGGTCGAGTTCTTTCTTCAGTTCCTCGTATTCCCTGTTTATCTCCTCCTCGTGTTCCCTCTTGATTTCTTCCAATGTTTTCATTCTGTTCTTTTATCCTTTCTCTTTTATTTGCCAGTAACCTTCCGATATTTCCCAAGATTATACCGGAAAATTCTGACACATATGGCTGAATCTTTCTTACCATCTCTTCTCTGTCTTTTTCTGCAAGCATCTGATCAAATGCTTTTTGCACATCCTGCGACCACTCATAAGCAAATCCGCATCTCTGCAGAATAATGCTCTCCGCTGCACATGCTGCCAATTCCCTTGCAAACGCATCCTCAAAAGCATCGCCTTCTATATCAAGGAAACATTTATATGATGCCTCTTTTATCGTATCCTGCAGATCTTCTTTGAAGTCAACAAAGCTTTCATTGATAAGCTTCCTATCCTGTTCTTCTAATGTCCAGGATAATTTCTTCGCCTCTTCCTCAGATAATTTCAGTATATTCTTATCCGAAAACAGATACGGACCGGTACACATTCTGTCTTCTGTACTTGCATAGATAGCCGTATGCCTTCTTGGAATATGGCCTTCCTGCTTCCAGGCATTATAGCCTGCCACAATTTCCGCATCCGGCTGCTGTTTATAGATAAGTATCTGATTATTAAAATTATAGCGGTACAGATTTCCTTTTGCAATAGCATTTAAAAATATCTGATATTGCTGTATTCCGGCCACTCCTACATCACGGTAGAAAGAATCCGTGATTTCTTTCAGTTCTCTCATGCATTTTTCTCCTTCCTCTGCTGTTTAATAAGAAACATCTTTATATAAATCTTTACAGATATTCCAGGTTGCCGTCTGGTTCTCTGTCAATGAGCTGCCCTGTGCTGCATACCATTGATCCGCGGAAAGATAATAAACAGGTTTACTGTATTTTTTATAAGTATATGTTTTATAGATTGGCTTATCATAATCCGGCTCCCAGCTTTCCACCTCCGTATAAACAGGATTATAACGTTTTGTCGTATATTCATATCCTGTCATGGAACGCATATTTGTCATCAGGACTGCCGGCTGTCCGCTCTTTGTGATATTCCCGATTGCTCCTGCAATAGCGATTCGCTTTGCCATCGGAAAATTCTTCATGGTATTGGTATAAATCTTTATATTTGGATAATGATTATATAAGTTCTTACCGCTTGTATCGATTCCGATAATCTGCACCGGAAAGGTTACGGTACATTTTCCTCTCTTTGAGAGATAGGTATAATCCAGGTAAATAATACTGCCAAGCGGTATTTTATTATATGTGGTTGTATTCAGAAATCCGTACATGACACTGCCGTCCAGTTCTTCCTCACTTAACTGACACTCTGCTTCATATTCAATGTCACGTTCCAGCCTTACATAACAGCTTCCGGTACCTGTATCCACATGTGCACCTGTATTATAGATGGCATCTCCGGAATTAACGGTATGATTCGTAACCACTTCCTCATATCCGGATAAAACAGTCTTAACCACTTTTTTCTGTTCATAACCTATAATTGTCTTTGTGCTGCTTTCACTGTATGTTTCCGCACCAAAATAATTCATCTGGTTAAACACGGTATTTAAGGCAGTCTGTTCCCGATAAGTATTCACATTCATATAGGGAAGAAGTTCATCCTCTGTTATATCTTCTGCCTTTTCATCCGCAAGCTTTGTAAAATAATCCGCAAGCAGATCTCCTTTTGCCGGACTGCTCCGACATGGATAGGTTACTTCATACGTTTCTTCCACATATTCCTTTTCTGTATTTACTTTTACCCTGCTCTTTGCAAGATATGCATTAATCTCATCATTCAGGTCCCCGTACAAAATATTTGCTTTCTGGGTAAGATTTACCTCAGAGGATGCCACTGTAACGACTCCCTTTCCATCTCCAAAATTAAAAAATCCCCCGATCCAGGCAATGGCTGAGTAAATAGTTAAAACACAGACTCCGATTAACAATGCCGGCACAAGAAACGTAAGCAGCATGGAAAATAGAAGAATAAATAAGGACACAAACAGCTGCACAATGCCGCCGATGATAAAAAATATTAGCTGCCCCGACTTCTCTGCCATCTTTTTCAACGCAGATGTTCCATGAATAAAGAACACTCTCTTTACCAATTCCACACCTGCAATTTGCTCTGTCTCCTGCTCATCTTCCAGAATAGACTTTATCACAAAATCCATTCTTGCTTTTCTTAGGGCAGCCTTATTCTCCAGCTTATCCTTCCGGTGCTGCTTCTTTGCTGTCAGATGCCTTAACTTTTTTCCGGTTATCCTCTCTTGCTTCTTCATGAAACGTTCAGCGGCATCTTCCGCTGACATTTTTCCAAATACTGCCACAGACTTCCTGGCAGATCTTGTTGCTGCCGGGGTAATGCCTGATATCCTGTTATCCATGCCTATATTTCCGGCCCGGATTCCAAGTGACTTTTCCAGCTCCTGGACACGCATAAGATTCCCATTCTTTATTCCACTTACTTCTTTTATGGCAGTCTTTTTAAATGCCGGCCAATTAACCTGATTATCCAGTGCCATCGAAGACGAAGCTGCTATCACGGCTGCACTTTCCAGACCACCATATTTTTTCACTTTTTTATAAACAGCTTTCTTTGTCTTTTTATCTGTTCTCTCTGTCCTGGTAACTCCTGCTGCGATCTGCTCCAGTCCTCTGCTGCGATATTGTTCCTTTGCTCTTTGCGGTGAATCCGCATGTCTTATCCGTTTATCATACCGGCTGTTGATTTTCTTTAAGTCCTTCTCTAACTTTCTGCTCTGGCTTCTGTTTATCTTATAGGCTTTCTTTTCAATCTTCCAGACCGGCTTTTCATTTCCCTTTAATATCTCAGCTCTGGCTTTTTCTCCTTTTTCCCCCATCTCCTGCAGGCTTTTTCCGATCGCAGTTCCTCTTTTTATCTCTTTCTTAACTGCTTTCTTCTCAGAATATGCGTTCAACATATGATTCTTTATTTTCCCTGTAGTCTTCGCCACATTTAAAAGAACATCACTTTCCTTATCTGCCAGTTCGGCGGCATCTTCCTGTTCTTCCGCAATCACTGGAAGTTTATCTGCTGCTTTTTCCGGCAGCTCTATTCCTGCTTCTGCATAATCCAGAACATTTCCCAGTAAATCTCTGTTTCGTTTTCCCGATTTTTTCAGCTTTTCCAGCCGTTCCTCTTGAAACAGTTCTTCCTGAATCAATGCCATTTTCTGCTGCTGGTTTAATCCCGGACTTTTTATTTCTGTTTTCTTCCCGAACTCCAGCTGTTCCTTCAGTTTCTGTTCTGCAGTCTGGATTTTCTGCTTCATCTCTGTTCATCCCTTTTCAACTTTTCTAGTGACTGTTTTACTCTTGCTTTTTCATGGAAATCTGTATTATATAAGTCATAGACCGGACTTTCCTTCTCAATTCTGCAATCGAACGGAACTACTGTATTGCCAAAACGAATTACTCCCATTCCACGCTCTGCCTGTGTCATATAATCTTTCATTGCACCAGACATCCATTCAAAGTTTCGGATCATTTCTTCTGCATCCGGTCCATCGATCTTCATAATCATTACATATTCAGAATTCATTAAAAGAGATGAGATCTTTGAATCTGAAAGAATCATCGATGGATTCTGGGTAATGCCGGTCGGCACTCCTCCTACTTTTCGGATTTTCGCCCATAATGTGATAAAATAATCCCTGGTATACGGGTTCTGCAGAAAGATATGAAACTCATCGATGTAAAGCCAGGTAGCTTTTCCCTGATTCATGTTATGAAGAATTCTGTTTGTGATATTATCTAACATAATTACCATCGCAATATTCATCAGCTGTTCGCCGATATCCCTGCAGGCATAGACCATTAACCTGTTTTCTATATTTATATTCGTCTGATGATTGAACATATCTAAACTTCCTTCCGTAAACCTTTCCAAAGCAAGTGCGATATCGTCTGCCTGTGGTTCCGGCTGCTGGCTTAAAATTTCCCGAAAATCTGACATCAGTGGAACTTGTCTTTCTCCTTCTCTTTCCAGTGCAATTTGTTCCAGCAAGATTCTTACACACCGATCCACAATGGAATAATGACCGGAATGAAATTCTCCTGTCATACACTGGCTGCAGATACCCATCATTAGCTGGGATTTTTCTTTCTTTAACTGATTAAACTTCCTTTTATCATCACAAAGGTCTGTATCAAAGTCAAACGGATTGATAAATGTCTGTGCATAATCCGCAAAATAAAGAATTTCTCCAACAAATGCTTTTGACACATCTATGTATTCATACGTCGGGTCGATGATAATAATATCATCATTTGTATTAATCAGAACCTGTCCGATTTCCAGTTTAGAACCGGTAAAGCTCTTTCCGGATCCCGGAATTCCCACTACAAATCCACTTGCATTCTCAAGCTTTTTCCGATCTCCCATAATAATCCTCTTACTGAGCTGATTTACCCCATAGAAAAATGAACCGTCTTTCATATAAATATCTTTGGCAAAAAATGGATGATAGGCAGACGCACAATTCGTAAGCAGTCCCCGCATCTGGTCAACCTGCCGCACCCCGATCGGCAATACCGTATTAAATCCTTCTCTCTGCCGCATTTTATATGTTTCCGCTTTAAATCCGTCATGATCAAGCACAAGGTTAATACTTGCAATCGCATTTTCCATTTTCTTCTTGTCATCTCCCATCAGAACGTAATTAATTCCTGTCCAGAAGATTTTCTGATCATTCACCTCAACATCCTGAATCATATCTTCAATACTCTGCTTCTGCTTTCTTACTTTATATGAGATTTCGGAAGAAAAATTCTTCTGATCGTTGTGTTTTTGCTGCTGTCTGGAAATACTGCTTTCAATTCCGGCCAGTTTCACATCCAGTACCTTTTTTAACAGGGTCTGCGAAACAGGAACAAAATCAATCGAAAAAATGCTTGGTTCGTTAAAACTGACTAATTTATTCAGAAATTCATCTGTAATCGTTGCCGGATACTTTCCAGGCACAACATACATTGCAGTACAATACTTCTTTTCCGTCCGGAAATACTTATCACTTCCCGTAAAATCCAACATGTCACAGGACAACTCATTTCTCCAGTCTTTTCCTTCTTTTAACAGCTTTGCAATATCAATATTATAATCTTCTTCTCCAATATGATAAAAATTATATAAAAGCTGTAGCTTTTCATTTGCATTTAAAGGAAGAAGTGTTGATTTCAATCCTGCAAAATTCCGGAAAAGACTTGCCTCTACAGTTGAAAAATAGTTGTTTGCTTCTTCATAGTTGTTTCGTTTCACACTTAATGTCAGGATTTTTATCTGCTCAATCCCATGCCGTCCTTCCAGCATCTTTGTTTCAATAATCTCATTAAATGCTTCCCTGGCTTCATCCAGATGATCCCATTTTTTCTGATAAAGTATCTTTTCATGAAATTCTGTCATGTTCTGCAGCTGATTTATGATCGTAATCTTGAAGGGATTATCTATGGAAGAGATGAGTTTACTCCACCGCAGAAAGAACTCCAGCTGTTCTTCATAGGTCAATGTGTTATAATTTGAGTCTTCAATCTGATACGATTTCGAGTAGAGATTCTTTTCTACTTCCATCACTCCGCCCGGTGCAATTCTCAAAATTTCAAGTGTTTCCTGTACATTTTCCGGTACCTGGCGAAACAGCTTCTGTGGTTTTTTTAATTCTGCAAACTCTTTTCTTGATGAATAAAAGATTCCCATGTATGCCTTCCTCCTAAATAATATTCTTCTTCAGTACCGGAACATTACTGCTCTTTTCTATTGTTCCAGCCTGCATTCCACCTATTTCTTCTGTAAGTATAATGCGTGTAAATCCTTCTTCCGTTCCGATTCCCAAAATCTGTTCCAGGACTTTTTTCTTTCCTGCAGCATAGATTGCCAGCCTTCCGCCACTTTCTTTTATATCTTTCTGTAGCTTTTCAATGATTTTGTCTGTTGCTTCTTCGTCTTTACCACAGATACATGACAGACAACCACAAAACGTATATCTCCCCGTTTCTTCTGCCTCCATCGCTTCCAGTAAATCAAACCAGTCATAAAATTTTCGATCCGTCCGCTTCATTCTCACAAGTACTCCTTCAATCCCCATATAGAGTTCATTTATCTTATTCCGTACAATCTCATCTTTTACGCTTTCAAAAATACGGACAGATGAACAGGTTGCCGGCTCCTTTACCAGCCGTGTAACACATTTCTCCATCTGCTCGTGATTATCCGGAAATGAATGTATCCCTATCAAAGCATAACAACCATTTTCTTCTTTTATCTGCAGTTTCATATCCTCTTTTCTGTCCTGAAAATCCGCGGCACATTCTGCCATATTGTTCAGATAATCCGATATATTCAGACTTTTCCTGGTCTGAAAGATCAGATATCCCTCATGCAGGAAACGTATTCTTTCATTTGCCGTCAGAATTCTACAGATTTCACCGGCTGTTCTGATTCTTTCCATTGCTGTCTGTACTGACTCATCAAATATCTTATATCCGCTGCAGGTTTCATAAATCATCAGGTATCTCTTTTCATTCCGGTTAAAAATCCGAAAGTCAAACTCCGATCTTCTCAGTTCGCTTATCATATCTCCTTCGTTCGTTTCTGACTGACCAAGCTCAAACATTACACTATAAATACCATTCTTTTCAAAATAACCATTTGGATAAATTCTGTCATATGGTAATATATGCTGTTTTTTGTTTACTTCATAATAATCCTGCTCTTTCTTTTTCTTTCTCAGGGTAAAATATCTATTCCTTCTCATTCCATTCTCCTGTTTTGTTCATTGATTTCTCGCTCTGTATCACTGCCGCACCTGCAGTATGTGCTTTATAAAATATTGCATCTGTCAGGTCACAGTTGATAAATAACGTATTTTCCATGTTTACATGTGAAAAATTTGCCCGGCATAAGCTGCAGTTATAAAAAATAGTATCTGATACATCTATTTCCCGGAAATCATAATCTTCCATCCTCTTGTCAACAAAGGCTTTCCTTGTCTCCATTTTCTTTTTAATCGCCCGCATCCAGGAAAAATTCTGCTTTTTCTCTAATTTACTTCCGGCACGTTCCAATAGTCGTTCTGTTTCTTCCTTTTGCAGTTCAGTTTCTTTTAATATAAGTTTCTGCTGGATTCTTCCGGCTGCTTTCTGACATTCCAATTCCAGTTCCGAATCTTCTAGCGTCATCTCCAGCATAACATTTTCTGAACATCCATTTTTCTGCCGGATAAGCAGTTGTTGTTCCTGCTCCATAACCGCATAAATCTCTTTCCTGTCCGGATCTTTCTCCAGATACGACCGAACCAGATAATCTACATTATTTTTGTGAAACTCCGCTGTTTCACTGATTCCATGCTCTCTGATTTTTACCAGTTTATAGTATAAAATCACTTATCCACCTCCATTTCTATCTCTTTTATGAGATATTCGTCCATTCTTTTTCTCTTATAGTTTACTTGTATTTTCCTCATAATAAGATATAATAAGAATGACCCTTATGTTCATTTTTTCCAAAAGAACCTTGCAGCAATTGCCGCAAGGTTCTTTTATGCATCATCTTCCACTTTTTTGACAATCTTTACATTTCCAGTACTCAATTTTTCATAAAAAGCTGCTTCATCTGATTTATCGATCGTTATTGTATAATTGGTTGCCAGGGTTGTTTCATCACCCGGTTTTATCAGTACTCCGGATGAATCGAAAGCTTCTTCAATAATTACCGGATAGCTTAATAGCTCGCTGATTTCTGCCTGTGTGCTTTGTGCATTTACAACATACAGCTTTACAACATCCCCCATCCGGAGTGTACCAATCAACGCATCTGCGAGACTTGCGGTAAAGGAGACATTTACTCTGTCTGTTATATTTTCATTTGTAAAATCAATTCCCGAAAACTGATATGTATATGCTATTGTATTCGCATAGATTTTATCCTTAACATACATTCCATTCAGTTCCTCATAATCTTTGACTGCATACTGGCTGTTTAAAGAAACATCACATTTTCTTGTTTGAAAATAATCCCTGACATTTTCCCTTGTAAGTTTTGTTCCTGATGGAACATCATTTGCTGCAACAATAAGTGTTATCCGTTCATACTTTTTTACTTCCTGCTTTTCGATTGTCAATAATATTGCAAAAACAGCTGCTGCAATTATAAGTATCACAATGATACTTTTTACTTTTTTCAACATATTTTACACCTTTCCATAGACATATTCCGTTATTGGTATTTCATAAGTTCTTCCGAATATCTCAACAGTAAACCGGATATCTACATACACAGATGTTTCCGTTATCTTTCGCTCTTTTCCTTTTACATCTTTTACTGTCTTAAACTCTGTATCGGTTTCGGTTTTATAACTGTTTCCATTATAGGTTCCTATATAAATTGCCTGCTCTGTTAGATTATAAACAGTAAACTCATTCAGCTGTATTCCTGTTATATATGTATGTTCTTCTAACGTCAGGTTTTCCTGGAACCGTTCATAAGCAATCTTACATGCCTGTTTTGTTGCCTCTGCCGGATTCTCATAAGCTCCGGCAGAATATGCATTACCGGTACAATCCAGCACACTTTCTCCTGTACTGGACATTTGATATAAATCCATTAACAGAGTAGATTCAGCAGCCATTATGACCGCTGCATCCATCTCATACTTTGTATTTTGTGCAATTCTAAGCTGCACACTGTACAAAGTAATCATAAGCAGGCAGACAATAATCATCAGACATATAAAAATATCAGAAGTTCCCTCTTTTTTCCTGTTTATAATCTGTTTTATCATAATTAATAAAATGAATTTCCTTTTCGCATTATATCAACATCCATATAGCTCTCATTTGTAAACTGTATGCTACCATCACTGATAACTAACGTCGGAGTTACGGTAAGATGCAGTTTACCGGAAACATGAAGATATACTTTATCTCCATACTGCACCGGAGAAAAACTGCTTCCACTGAATGTTATATTTTCCAGTCCATACTGACTCAGTTCCTCTTCCAGTTCTTCCTGTAACTCATCCGTAAAGCAGCCGGCCGTTTCCACTGACTTCAGATAACTGTTTATTGTTAAAACTATACTGTCTTTTACGGCAAGCTTCGTATGCCAGGAGGTATAGGACATAATAAGAACAAGTGATATAAAAAGCGTAATAATTATACCGAGCATTGAGCCAATACCCATATCTCCCTCATGTTTCTGCAGCATATTCATTTTATGATACGCCAGTTGCTGAACCGCTGAATAATGTTGTTATTTTCGCATCTACAGTTTCTAATGCCGTAGATATCGTTGTCATGATTGTATTTCGGAACAGAATCATTGCAGCCACTGCTACAACAATCAATATCAGTGAAACCACAACTCCATCCACACCAGGATGTTTTCCTGTTACAATAGCTTTGCATTTTTCTTTTAAATGTTCTTTTCCTGTCATAGCCTTTATTGCCAGATAATCCATTGCTTTTCTCATTCCTTTTCTTCCTCCTGAATTTAAAATAATTGATTTAATGTGCTGCCAAAATTTGACAGTGTAATATAAAGACACACTGCTATAATACCAAGATACAGCATAATCTCTATTTTCAGTTCTTCGCCATCAAGTTTCCGCTGACGCTTTAGGTTTAATGCCTTTGTTACATCATTTAGATGCTTTGCCATATCTGCAAGCATATCTACAGATAATCCGGATTGTGAGGATTGCCTTAAAATCACGCAAAGATTACTGATGTAATCGTTGTTGAACTTACACTCAAATGCATTTAAAGCGTCTTCCATCTGATTTTTCGCTATCAGCTCAGAATTTAGCTCTAACAGTGCTTTTTTTAGCCGTTTAAATTCGATTCGCTGGTAACAGTCTGCAATCGCTTCTGTCAGAAAAACACCTGCTTCCAAACTCACGATCAAAGTATCATATACTGTTTTTATGTCTGGCAGCATTTTTTCATTATCTCTTTCATTCTGCCATTTAAAAAACAATGTCGGAAGCATATAACCTGTGACACCTGTGATGCATCCTGCCGGCCCGATTGCAAATATTCCAACCATGCCGGTCAATATTGCAATGCAGATTTTTATCATCAGGTATTCTGTTGGAGTTATGCTTTTCCCGATATGATAGTCGATTCCCAATCTGGATAATTCCAGTACTTTTTCCTCATAAGAAAATTTCTTCCTGAAAAATATTTTCCGGTACTTCTCTTCTTTTACCTGCTGTTCCCTCTTTTGTGTTATCTTTCTTGCAGCAATCAAATCTTCATCCCTGATCCGGTTTGCAGTAATAATACTTACCAGTACCGAGACAAGCCCGGCAATCAAAAACGCAGTGATTACCGCAGCAATATGATAATTCACCTTTGCCTCCTTAACTTTTCTTTCCCATGGAAATCAATTTCCACATTGTATAGAACAATACGAGAAACAAATAAAACAATATACATTCCCCGATAAAGGACTGTCTCAGGAAAGGAATAATCCCTCCTTCTGCAAAGTCATTCATCATCGTGATAGACAATGCTCCAACTGCAAGAATCATCAGAATCGTTTTCCTTGCTCCGGAAACCATCTTTTTATTTTCTTCTGTTGCAGCAATATAGGAACGTATCTGTTCCATGGATCGGTCTATAATTACCTCATAATTTGCTTTTCTTCTCGCACAGATTTCAAGGTTATTGATAATTTTTTTCATCTCTTTGTGTTCTATCTTTAATTCCATTCTCATCATTGCCGCAGAAAGGTCACCAGTCGCCACCGCTTCTGCGGTACACTCTTCTACAACAGATTTTAACGGTTCATCCAGATATACGGTTACACTTCTAAAAATTGCAATTAAATCATCGTTTGTCCGGGCATAATTTTTAAGCATCCCTACGAACCGGATAATCTGCTTCTCTGTGCGATTATAATTTCTTGCAGTTAAAAGATAAATGAGCAGATAGTGTAAAAAAGCAATGATGAATGCAGCCATACTGCCAGTAAGCAAGCCTTCCCTCAGTCCCAAAATAAACCCTGCCGCAATCGTCAGGATTACAAACCCCAGAAACAGCTCGGTATTTAAAAATGGAATCCTTGCAGACAGTCCGCTTTGTGCAAGACTTACGTCCAGTCGGAATAGAAAATTCGTCTTTTCCTGTTTTCCATCTTCAAGCCGGAGTGCCTCTTCTTTCTCTTTCCTTTTCAGTGCTGTATGTTTCGCCTTGTCCATCGTCCGGTTTACACTTTTATACAGAAATGCCCTGCTCTTCTTTGCAGTTCCTACAAATAGTACCGCAAGAAATATGCTCAGAAAAAGCAATAGTATATTACAAATTATTATTATATCCATATCTACCTACCCTGCTATCAGATAATCTTTCAGCCTTTTCGGTCTGATTTGCACAGATTTGATTATCAGCTCCTCTTTTCCTGCATCCCATCCCTGAATCGTTGCAATACCACCCAGTTTCCGCTTCTTCATAAAGATAATCGTCTCAAATGTTCTTAAATATTTCAATGCCTCTTTATATTGATATCTGGATCCCTGACAGATATAATCTGCCGCTTTTTCTATTCCTGAAATTTCATTTGGTCCGTGCAGGGTTGCTACTGCCTGTGCACCTGTAAAAGATGCATTCAAAAGCATCGCAGCTGCATCACCATCTTTTATTTCCCCGATAATAAACATGTTGAAATCGGAAACAAGTCCTTTTTCAATCAAAGCACCCAGATTATATTGAATACTTCCTTCACCATTATTTTTTACAAGATGCTGAAATAAGATATCCGGATGACCGCCGTTTTCATAATCTGTAAAGAGTTCTCCATCCGATTCCTGTGCCACCAGAATTTTTTTATTGTGATTGGCTTTATCCAGCAGAGCATTCAACAAGGTTGATTTTCCACTATTGCCCTCACCGACAATTAACATTCCTGAACCATGATTAAATCGTTCGATAATGAAATCCATCTCTTCTTCCGACATAACACCCATTCGTACCAGGTCTTCCGTCTGATATTTTGTTTTTGGATTTTTTCTTATGTGCATATATGGAATGCCGGAACAGTTCAGAAATTCAGTGCTTATATCTATTCTCAACTTATATTTTTCATTACTGGTGCTGTCAACGAATACCTGCTGTGCATTTACATTTGACAGATTTACTTCATTTTTCAGGGCAGTAACACGGATGAACCGCTCATAATCTTTCCTGTCTTGAAATTTGACATCACTTACATTTCTCTTGTTATCTCCTGTCAGAATTGTAACATGGTTCTCATTATACAGATTGATATCCGTAATTTCCGGATTCTGAAGCAATGGTTCAATAATATAATATTTCCACATATAAGTTTCAAAAGTTGAAACATAGTCATCAATCTCTTCTTTTCTGACTTTTCTTAACATAAACTCATTTCTTGCGATTTTCAGGATTTCTTTTTTTACGGCATCATTGTTATAATCTGTATGCAGTTTTATCATCAATTTAGAATCTTTCGGATCGTTGATAAAGTGATCCTGCACCTCATAGATATAATTCATCTCTATCATCGTCGGCCTCCTAAAATCAAAACTGCAATAATGACAATAATAATGACAACGATTAATATTCCTGCAATCATGCCAATCCGTTTCATTCGTTTTAGTAACTGATCAAATTCTTCTTCCTTATCCTGCTCCTGTTGATCTTTCTCTGTTCTTCTTTCAATGTTCTGATAGACACTCCTGCACTCGGTTGATATATAACATAATGCTGGTGTTTTTCTCCGGTTTTTCTTCTGTCTCCGTCGCTGCCAGTAAGTCATACCGTCTTTGATGGAAAATCCTGTCAGGATAAATGGAATGCTGACCGGAATCGCTGCGTATATACATAAAAATAATGGAATATGTAAAAACATATGCAGCAGAATACTTGCTGCCGATCCTGCCAGAAGTCCGGCTCCGGCCCACAGAGTCTCTTTTGCTGTCATCCCGGCAATGACACTTTCTTTATAATCATCCAGATCCGGATTTGTATTGATCTGTAACATCTCAGCCTCCTCATGTATATGCGTCCGCGATCATGTTAAGCGGTGCCTGTCCTGCATCTAAGTATTCCTGAACCTTCTGATTAATCTTCTTTTCATCTTCTCCGGATATTTCAGCTACTTCATTTCCTTTTTGCAGATTGTAAACTACAATATACTTATTTTTATGTATCGTATAATTAATATCCTTATACCTGTAATTCTGCAGTCTGCCATAGAGAGATACCGTATCATATAACAATTCATCTTCTTTTATCAGTTTTTCTGCCAGTTTTCCGATTGCCAGACACTCAAAAATATCTGAATCCACATTCATTGTAAATCTTACACCAACAAGTAATCTTTCATGTAAGAACTTACTTTCCATATCTCTTATTTTACCCGTAAGCCTTACCTTATTCATTTCGGTTCATCTCCTCCTTTCTAACCAACAATCCTTTGTGTAATCTGTTCTGACTGCTTGATTCCAGTTGCAACACAGCCAAGTAAAACAGCCTTTGCTCCTAACATCTGAAGGATATATACCAGTATGGTACCGGCACCATCTGATGCAGCCGGTGCTGTTCCTGCTAAATCCTGCAGCATATTTCCTTTTAACAAAGCAGTACCGATTCCAAGCATTAACAGCATCGTTACTACTTCAAAACTTGCGGCAATCGCATAGCGATAAAAACTTTCCGCAGTTCTTTGAATGGTATGGTTACCTGCTACAGTTGCTCCTGCTAGAGTAGCATATGGAATTAATACCAGTATTTTCAGAAAACGTTTTATCGATGCCAGAAAAATGGTGACAGCGATTGCAATAATCAACATTCCGAAAATAATTGCCAGTATCAACAATCCAATGTTATTTCCAAGACTGGTCAATCCCTGGACATAAGAATTACTCTCTGAATTAAGCATTTCCAGACTGGGCCTGATATCAGCTGCATAATCAACTCCCAGATTCATTCCGGTTCCCAGAAGTTTTCCACAGACATTCGCTCCAATACTGAAAATCCAACTCACAATGCTTAATGCATTACATACCAGAAATTCCGCAAACAGCAGTTTTATATACATCTTTATCTGCTGTTCCATACGGACTTCCTGCCGGATATCTGTAATTTCACTCATGTATCCGATTAACCAGAATACGATCAGCAGCGTTCCTGCAATACTTACAAACACGGTATTACAGTTCATAATCAGATTCCATGCATCCGAGCCTTCCCCACCGGCAAACTCTGCCGGTGACTGTGTAAAAAAATCAGAGGCCAGGTTGACCAGCCGATTATAAAAGGTGCAGCCACCTTTTATAATTGTTCTGGCCAAATTGTTCAGGGAATCACCCATTTTGGTTCCAAGCGGAGTTAAAATATCACTTACAAAATCCATTCTTTGCTCCTTTCTCCGCTTATATTGTTCCGGTTACTCCCAAAAAAGTTAAAACAGAACCAGCTCCTGCCATCAACAGGGACCCAGCCAGTTTCATTCCTGCCTGCTTCATGGATGCCGTATCCCGGTCTCCGATTGCGGTAGATAAATCTGAGATTGCCATGATTGTAAAGATAACACCCACCAAAGTCACGGCACTTAATAACAATACTTTTAAATTCGTTAGTCCAGTTAAAACACCGGTACTGTCAGCTTCTGTTGCCATTGCCGGAACTGTCATTCCTACAGCCATAATCACTGTACACAGCAGCAATCTGATTTTATCTTTTACAGTATGTATCCTTCTTTTCATTACCACTTGCCTCCTTTCTTCAAAGATGTTCCTATTTTACACAATAAATGCCGCTTTGTCGTTGAACTCTATGAGACTATTTTCACAAATTTGTTTACTATAGTACACAATTTTTACATTGATAATTTCTTCACATATGCTTCCAGCTCTTCTTCGGTAAATTCCGGTTCAAAAAAGTCTAATAACATATCCCAGTTTTTATTACTGTTTACCAGCACAAGAATAATCTTGATCTGTTTTTCCGTGAAACCTCTCTGTTTTAATGCTAAAACTGCCATTGTTTCATCACGGTTTAACTCATCTATCCGGATTTTTTCTTTCTCCTCCAGTTCTATTTTTTCTTTTAACTGTTCTTCTCTTTTCTCAGCCGCAAGCCTGTTTCTTTTTATCTCTTCCAGGTCGTTCTCCAGATGCAACATATCTTCATAATCCATCTTATCCGGATCCAATGCCATCAAATCCGCAACGTCTATCTGTATTATGCTTCTTCTGAATTCCCCGGGCATTTCACTTCTCGTCTTTTCCGCCACCATCTTTTCATATTTATAATCTTTCTCATTAATGTCATCTAATGTAACAAGATGCTGTATATCCATCGCATTTATAAGCATCTGGTCCGGTTTAACCCTGTCCAGCCTGGCATCATAACGATATTTCTTCTTTTCCCTGCATAACTCTTTCCAAAGTGGATGTTTTGCTGTATCAATCTTATTATCAATAACAGGATCAAATCCGCGGATAAACACTACACATTTCCTTCTCTGAAGTTTCCTGACTTCTTCAGACATAAGCAGTTCCCTTCCCAGGACATCCATGGAATTACTTACACTTCCATTCTTTCCTTTGCTTTCACTGCTGCTTTTTTTATCAATCGTCATTTTTCCAAGGCTTTCCGATATATACTTATGTGTACTCTGTTCATTTCCACCCAGATAAATCAGAGTATCACAGTTACCGCTTATCGTTTCCCAGTCATCTTTAAACAGTTTCTTTATCTGCGTCATATTCTGTACAATAATGATAGAGCTGATATTCCTGGAACGCATAGTAGTCAACAGTGATGTAAAGTCATCCGGCAATGCCACATTCGCAAATTCATCGAACAGACAGGTAACGTGAACAGGCAGACTTCCACCATAGATAAAGTCTGCCTGATAATACAGGACCTTAAAAATCTGGCTATACAACATACCAATGATAAAATTAAAAGATTTATCATTATCCGGAATAACACAATACAGAATCGTTTTTTCTCTTCCAAAACTCTCGATATCTATCTCATCTTCATGCAAAACATCAAGCAGAATATCATTTCCTAATACTGCAAGCCTTGCATTTGCACTTATTATAATAGTCCTTACCGTATCTGCCGCACCACGCATGGACTTATTGTAATTAATTACTGCCGGATGATTCGGATTTTCTCTCTCCAGCACACGCATTAATTTATCCAGTTCAGAATCCAGCTTATGCCCTCTGCTATCTGTCTTAAACTCTGCTTTCTTTAACAGTTCCATAACTGCCGGGAAATTCCTGTCTACTGTTCCGTCCGGCATTACCACTCCTTCTTTCCAGGTATAAAAGAACAACGCCAGCCATAGCATAGTCTCTGCCTTTTCCCAGAAAGGATCAGAAGCACTTGCTCCCTTTGGGGTGGTATTGTCCATCATCTGTTTAATAAGTGTAATTACATCGGTATCTTCTTTTAAATAGCGGAATGGGTTGTAATGAATCGATTTCCGCATTTCTTTCCCATTTAAGAGATTAATTGCTTTCACTTTATACCCATACTTTTTCATCACTCCTGCCGTATCTCGCAGCATTTCTCCCTTCGGATCTGTTACAATGTAAGAACCAACCATCTGCAGCAGATTTGGCTTTGCAAACCGATATGATTTTCCGGCACCGGAACCACCAATCAAAAATATATTATTATTTAAATCTGTCACTTTCGTATCAATCGTCATCCAGATATTCTGACTGATTCTCCGATTCATCGTATTTACTATCTGCTCCCTGCTCATCCTGCTCACCTCTTTACTATTATGTTTTCCTGCCTTTTATCATTATGATCTGCCAGTTCCTTTGAAATTCTGACCGGATCACCCCATTTTGCCGAACCATATTCCCTTCCCGGCATATAATTTTTTCTTCCCAGTTCCTTCATCAAAACACAGAATATCCAGATTCCACTCGCTATGAGTATTCCTTCCACAGAATACTCATTCCAGTAATTTGCAAATGGCTTACTTAGATTCTGCATAAATATCGGATATGCCTGAAACAGGTTTCCTCCCCTTTTAACAGCATCAGCCATAAGATAGCCTATATAACCGATAAATACACCTGCAATTCCATATATTACCCATGGACTTTTTCTTTTTCTCATAATTTACCTCTTATCTGCTCTTCGCTTTATCCGGAAGCATGTCCTTCTGTACCATATTTTTCTTTAATGTCTTACCTCTTTTGCTTAAATTTTCCAGTCTTTTCGCATCATCCAGATTATGCTGTACACTCTGCTCTGGTTTCGGCAGATTCACTTTCACATCATTCGGTTTCTGCAAATCCACTTTCACATCCTCCAGCTTCTGCTCTGATATCTCCTCTTTCTCCAGCCGTATGACACTTTCCTCTGTATCCCACAAAGACATCCAGTCTGCTGGTTCATGAAAGCTCTCCTGTATACTATTTTCTTCCAGATACGCATCCAGAATATCCGGATTCTGCAGATTCACTTTCACATCCTCCGGCTTCTGCTCTAATATCTCCTCTTTTTCCGGCTGTGTTACAATTTCCTCTGTATTCTCCGATTCCAGACTTATCTGTTCTTCTTCATGATTTCCCTTTCCGGTCTCCATTTTCTGCTCTGGTACTTCCTCTTTCTCCGGCTGATATGTTTTCTCTGTGTTTCCAATCTCTTCCGGAACCAGACTGATTTTTTCCGTTCCAAAATAACTACAAAGTGTAATTTCTTCCTCTGGTTTCATCAGTACTTCAAACTTATGTTCTGCAGTATAAAATACATTATTCATATCCGTCCACATATAATAATGTCTTCCATGATCATCACAGATACCTGTATCAATCTTACATTTCCTGTTAATTTCATCATAATCAACAATTTTGTCCCTGTCTAACTGTAATACAACACTCTGTTCTCTCCTCTTTTCCCATTCCTGCAGCATAGTGTTTTCCGTAAATGTTTTTTCATACTCTCTCACCCGTCCTACCTGCTCTTTATAATTGTTGTATTCCTGTTCATTCTCAAATACCAGGACTTCATCATTAAATCCACCTTTTGTTTTCATTTCTTCAATTAGTTTATCCCAGTGTTCTTTCCCACGTCCCGAAGAAGCCTGTCCTGATTTTTGCGTAAAATGCCAGAACTTTCCATGCGGGAACTCGTCACATTTCTGTTCCTCACCATTGTTGAATACCCGATATTGTGTATTCAGGAAATCTTTTCCACCTTCATTTTTTCTGATTTCCCAGCTCACTTCAATATAACTTTCCGGCTCATTCTGTTTACACAGATATACCGGTGGTGTGTTCTTCCTATATTGGCTCAGTTCCCCTATGATCTCTTCAAAATCCGTTTTTTTTAAATCCTGCTCCCAGTCCTTTACTTCATCATAAATACTTCCAAACTTCTCCCGCATGGCAAGATCAAATTCTTCATTTGTACAGGTTCCTAAAGCCGATTTTTCAAAATATTCTTCCACACTACAGTTTTTATTCTCTTCCTGGAACCTGTTTATCGCCATTTCTACATAAGAGTCTATAAATTCTATTCTCTCCTTTCCGTTCAGATTGGCTTTTTTTGCTTCTTTCACTGCCTCCTTCTTATAATCCATGAGTTTTTCTTTCTTAAGTGCCTCTAAGATCTTTTCCATATTTGGAGCCTGTTCCGTTGCGTAAGACAGGTACACCTTCCCCAGATCTTTTGCTACCGGATTTCGTGTATACAAAATGCCCCATCTTTTTGCCAGCTTTTGAAACTTTTCATATTCCTCTTTATTAAGCGATACTACTTCCAGAGTACCACCTTTCTTCCTCAGATTATCAATATTTGTTTTGCCTCGTTTCTTATGATACTTTATGTCTCTGGGAACTTTTGCAATTCCTATTCCCAGTTCTTTTGTCGTACATGCAACAAAAATCATCAGCCGCTGCAGCATTTTTAATATTTCTTTTGTTGCTTTTCCGGCTATGCTGATTCCCTGCATTGTAACCTGTATCGCTGCTCCTATTTCTTCCATTACCTGCTCCCTTCCTTAAACACACTCTTTTAACGCAATCATAAAACGGCACAGTTCCTTTGCCTGCACCGCCATAATCAATGTAAGAATGATCAGTCTGTTTCTGATGAAAACAAGAAAATCCGTATACTTTTCCTTTAATTTTGCTTCTTCCAAATCTTCTTCTGTAAGATTATACAGACAATATACCCGATCACCTTCTGTTCTGACACAGAATATCATATAGTAGATTCCATAATAACATTCTTCCATATCCTGTTGTTTTTCCAACACAAAACTTTCAAATACAATATCCTCAGTAAATTCCATCTTATTCTGCTCCTGCTATCAGCTCTGCTTCTTTCCCGGACTCAAACAGTTTGTAGATTCTGTCATAGTCTGTCTGTCTGATAAAAACATCCATGAAATCTTTTTTCTGCGTTCCATTGAAATTCCTGTCATCGACCATTCTGCATAACTCTGTGATCTTTTCTTTCTCATCAAGTTTCTGAAAATGCTTATATTTCAGTTTTTTTACCAGTTTCACAATAAATCCCACTTTATTATTCTCCCCTATCTCATCCTCTTCTTGTTCCTCCTTTGACTGCCACTCCGGTTCCTCCACCTGCATATAACTTCTGTTCTCCTCCGGTAGTATATCCTCTGGCTGCAATTCTCCATTTTCTGATATATCTTTCTGCTGCATCACATCCCGTTCATTCATTTCTGTCCGGTTTTCTTCAAAAATCTGCATTTTCTGCTCCGATAAATGTACAAGCACCTGTTCAATCCTTCTGTTATCCTCTTTAAGAGTTTTTATCTGTTCTAAAATCTGCTCAAGCTTCCTGTCGTTACCTGCAGTATTTTCTTTCTCCCTCTGAACTGCTGTTTCTCTATATTTTTCAAACTCTGTCTGCAACTTTTTATGTTTGATTCTTTCCTGCATATATTCCTTCTGTAAATCAGCATTTTTCTGCTCTGCCTGCTTTATTCCACTTTTATAAAATGCCAGTTCCTTTTTCAGTCTTTCTATTTCCTGTTTTTGTTCCGCATTTTTCATGCTGCCTGCAGAACAATTAATCTTTTCTACAATTTCTTCTTTTGCCTCTTCGCACATTTTAACCTCCTTGCTTACTGCTTCTACCACCGTTGCTACCTCTGTCAGCTGTTTCATTAATGCCTTTTCATTTTCTTGTTCATTCCTGTCCCAGCACTTTTCCTCCTCTACTCTTAATTCAAAAGCATTTTTACAGTTTTTCAGACATTCTTCCATGAGTTCTTCCGGAAAAACATTCCGATGTGCATAAATAACTTCATTATAAAGACATTCTTTCGTTTCTTCTTCACAATCGCGTTTACTTATTTCATCTATGAAGCATATCCAGGCTAATCCGGCATTTTCTTTCAATAATTCTAAAACCGCCACCTCCTGATTCTGTTCTGTCATCGGATAGTCCAGTAAAAACTGCAATATGTCTGTTTGAATTGCCCCACGCCCCTTTACATATTCCAGTAAGAATCGCAGATATTTTCTCTCATTTTCTGTCATTTTTTCAGTACTGTCTTTTATTTTTTCACGAAAAGCAGGCTTTTCTATCGCCTGCCACGTCGTATACTTTTCTTCCATTCTTTATTCTCCTATGTAGAAATCATTAAAAACAAAATTGTTGCAGCCAAATGATATGGTGCATAACAGGTTCTATATCTCCAGTTCTTCCAGATTGCCTTAAAATTGTATACAATACTGATTATTAATGCCGTCATTATCAGTAACAGATATACAAAAAAAGCCTGGCTCTGGTTACCGATTATATTTGCCATCAGAGGATATACCGTTACCAGAAGTTCAACATCGCCCCATTTCATTGCTCCTGTAAACCAGAATGCTAGCATAAGTATGCAAACCAGTATCATTCCCGCAAGAAATTCCTTATTTTCTACAATATTGATCACAACTCCTGCCGTTAATCCTGCAACATTCACAATCGTATAAATGTTTCTTGTTTTATAATCTGTGTATGCTGCGATATAACATATTGCAAACAAAACCGCTGTTGATAAGTAGTTCCCATCCGTCACAAAAAATACCACACCCGCCAGCAACCATAGCAATGCCATATCTCCAGCTTCCATTCCTGGCAAATGTTGATCCATATGTTGTATCACCCTGATGACTGCCATACAGCAAAGACCTGTTACTAATGTCCAGAACGCTGCCATCTAATTTCTTACCTCAAGTGTATAATTATTAATATCTGTTACTTTCGCAACCAAAGCCTTATATTTTCTCTTTAACTCTTCAGTTTCTTCCCGGCAGGCATCATATTCTTTCTTTAACCGGGTACTTTCATCAACCATAGTCAGATAGTTCTCCTTATACTGCTGCAGCATCTGATTCTGCAGATTTGCCATACGTTCCAGTTCTTTCAACCGGTTCTTCATATCTTTATATTCATTGTTTGCCTTCACAACATTTTCAACAAGAACATCATGCAGATCGCTTTTACTATCTTCTACCATGATCTTATCGCTCATGGTTTCTTTATAAAAATTTTCATACAGTTTTATATCCTTGGTATCTGCTGTTGTTTCCTGAATCTGATTTTTTTCTTCCGTCCGGCTTATTACATCTGTGATATCCGCCTTTTTGGTTATTGCCGGCTCTTTTGTCTCATCCAGTCTGTTTACAAACTCAAAATCTGTTTCCGCTTCCTGATATGCCTTTTCTACTTCTTTCAAATCCAGCTTCTGTTCTTTTCCGGCTTCTTCAATTTTATTCAGGCACATGTGAGCATTTTCTGCCTGTTCCATAATTGTTTTAAAGAACGGATACCATTCAGCCCCATAACCTTCATTTGTTAAAAACGGATACAGCATGATTGCCTGTTCTTCTGTCAGTGTCAGTTCTCCAATTTTGTTTAATACATCTTCTCGGATTCCATTTTCACTGGCTGCCATTATGACAATGTCGGCTACCTGCTTGTTCAGCTTATCCATAATCTCTCTGTTTTCTTTTAAATCTTTTCCTGTCAATACTTTCATCGTTCTATCTTTCCTTTCGTTTGTTGATACACCTGTTCTTGTTCTGTTTCCTGTTTCCTTACTTCTTCTGAAATCTCCCTGCTCTGTCCAGTAATATATGATTCCAAAAGCTTCATCTGTTTTTTTATCTGTTTTATTTCTTTTGCATTACTGCTCTGGCTGTTCCTGTAATTCTGCCATAATGCTTCTATATCTTCCTCTCGCAGCTGAAATACTTTAAGGAGATCCAAATACTCCTGATAAACATCTGCCTCCGCTTTAAATATTACCTCTCCAGACTCCTTATAAAACTTATAACTATCCTTGCAGCTTTCTGCTTTTCTGTAAGCATTTATCAGCTTTCTGTATGGTTTTATCCCGTCAGAAACTTCCTTTCGCCTTACCTCTAAAATCTCTATTTCCCGGTTTAACTGCTGCTTCTTTCCAATCGCATCTTTTGTAGCGGTAATGTGATAGCTTTCTTTCAGTTCCTCGATAGCCTGATTTTCTTCTATTCTCTTCAGACTTTCTCTTATAACCTTATAGGATCTGTTTTGTCCTGGCTTCAGCAGCCCTGCCTGATATTGCATCGCATAATGTTTCCTGCTCTCTTTTGTTAATTGTATCGTTCTCCAGGTATAGGTTGTTCCTGACCTGTTTTCAGCATCTTCGTTTCTTTCCATTTCAAGCGACTCCGGCAATGGTTGTTCTCTGACTGCAATTCTGTTTTTTATGTCCTGTTCGCTGTACCCGGAACCCAACTTGTAAATTCTTCGGAAACGCTGCATATCTTTTGTCCGTACCGCAAAATACTTTCCCTGCCGTATCTCATATCCTTTACTCCGCATAATCGTAACAAAATCCGAAAAGCTCCTGCTTCGATATACAGCATCATCTATGTCACATCGTATATGGTCACCAACAGAGTACGAAGTATTTTCTTCATTATAGTAAGCTCCATTGCTTCTTCGTTTCTGCGATTTCTCTTCTTCTGACATCTGTGCATATCTCTGTCTCCTGTTTTTCCAGCGTATGGCATTTTCTTTTCTGCGTTCCTTCTTCTCTCTCTCATCCATATCCAAATCCATTGCCAGTGTTGGCAATCCATATTTCTCGCATAACCGGTCTGTCACAGGCTGCAGCTTTTTTTCCCAATCATCTTTTTCATACCTGTACTTTCGTCCTTCCAATGACAATGCTGAAAAACAAATGTGGCTGTGAATATGCTTTTTATCTGTATGTACCGCATATACTACCTGATATTCTTCAAATAATTCCCTGCAGAACTCTTCTGTAATCTTAAATGCTTTTTCCGGTTGAATATCACACTTTTCCGGCCAGGAAATAGTAAAATGATATCCTATTCTGCTTTTTGTACTCTTTGGCTCTTTGCCAAAATACCTGAAATTTTCTGCTATCTGCTTTACTTCATATCCCGGAATACAATTTAATGTTCCGACATATCTTCCATCTTCCGTCTTTTCAGGATTTTCAATATAATCTACCGTATTTTTCAGTATCTTATACTTACTTCCCTTACCTGGTCTGTGAATCGCTCCTATAATCTTTGTAATCGCCATTTCAAACCTCATCTCAGACTTGCATACAACATATCATTTAGCTGCTGCATCATCAGAAACAGTTTTTTCTTTTCTGCGGCCGAGTAAAATTGAGCATTATTGTTTCGTACAATCTGGTTAATATTAACTCCTATGTGATTTACTTCATTGATCAATTCTCTGCTCAGACTCATTCTGGCCTGTCCATGCTGTACAAGCTGTTGTTGCTCATCGGCATCAATCAATGCCCTTAAATAACTGCTTATTGTCATTTCTTTTGCAGCACTTTCTTTTTCCAGATATATAAGCTGCTTTCTTTTTAAGCGAAAACTCTTCTTTATCAGATTAGCTTCTTTCATCTACCGTCTCCTTTCAGCCTCATGCACAGGAGCTGTGTTAAGCATAATGTACGCATCCTGAATTGCCTGGTATTTCTGAAGCATGACTATGTAGTTTTGCAATCCTTCCAGAAGAACACCCACATCAAAAGTATGTGTCAGCTGTTCCCGTTGCTGTTTCATCTCCTGATACATCTTGTTCCCGGTATATGCAATCATGTCTTCCAACGATAATTCTTTTAAATGTTCCACGTCTCTTTTCTCCAGAATCCCAAGAAGGCAATCCGTTACCTGTCCGCTATTCGCCATACCTGCCTCATCAAATCTTTCCATTAGAAAATTTCTTGTCTGCTCATTCATTCGTTCATCTCCTTTCTTCAAAGATGTTCTTATTTTACTTAAAAATTCCTGTTTTGTCGTTGAACTATATGAGACTATTTTTACAAATTTGTTTACTATATGCGACAAAAAAACTGCAGCTTCCCAAATAACCTTCTCTATCTTCGGAAACTGCAGCCTGCCTTCTGCTTTTTATTTGCCAAACATTTGTATATCTGTACAGTGCAATTCTGCCATTGCACCGGGGGTATTAGGGGGGTGGCCCCTTAACAAGATGCATTTTGTCGGACAAAATGCGTATCTTGCCTTTGTACATCAAAGCCCCGCCGCCTTTTACCAGCAATTAAAAAAGAAGGTCAATTATGGCCTTCTTTACTTTCGCAGATATCTGAATTACTATGTTCTATGTTATGTTGTAGATATCTCTATTTACTTCTGATAGCACAGAGATTATGTGTGATATTATATTACAGATATCTTTCTATATGCTGATATCTCCCATGTTATCTTGCAGATATCTCTATTTACTTCTGATAGCACAGAGATTATGCGTGATATTATATTACAGATATCTTTCTATATGCTGATATCTCCCATGTTATCTTG
>ENA-OPBL01000298-OPBL01000298.1-human-gut-metagenome-genome-assembly--contig:-NODE-298-length-53244-cov-7.146515_pt1 | contig 53244 bp, 56 predicted proteins | sample MGYA00241073_ERZ501461 | MGnify/ENA primary metagenome ERZ501461 (study PRJEB25962, sample SAMEA2042630) | human gut metagenome | biome: human gut; feature: human-associated habitat; material: faeces... | reverse complement strand
TCATGCAATTGCATGACGCGCACCTCGCAGCAAGAATGCCGAGGCATTCTTGAAAAGATTCAGCATCTTAATTCTGTTCCATTATATCTTCTATTGTAACAAAATAAAGACATGGGAGCAATAAAAAGAGGAGATTGATATTTTATAGATATTCTTTTATTTTATTCATTAACAGATGTCAATTTCATGGTAAAATGATAGTGGGACAAGGAATGATTTATGTATTTAAACTTGAAGTTGTAAAGGAGAACGAAGATGTTGGAATGTGATTATATTGTAAAACAGATTGATGGAGATTATGCACATTTGCAGAGAGTAGACCAGCCGGAGGCAGAACTCAAACTTGTGGCGAGAGCACTACTGCCGGCTGATATATATGAAGGCTGTGAACTGCATTATGCGATGATGCAGTATTCTATGAAGTAGTATTTATCCTCTTAAGGTCGCGACCAGTCTCTTCGGCAGCATCAGAAGGTCCAGTGCATCGGCTATGGAAGTTGTGCAGACATCGCATTCTGAAAGCAACTTTCCGTAAGCCCCTTCAGTCCCCATCACTGCGATACTTAAGGCAGCGGCCTGACACATTGGTACGTCATTCCGTCCGTTGCCGATGGCGATACAGTGTTTGGCACCCAGTGAGCTTAGAATACGAAGCTTCTCATCCATGGCGGAACCGGAAGGAAATGTCATAATTTCCAAAGGAAGTCCGTCGCACATGGCAGCCGCAGTGCCGTGAGTGTCTGCGGTCAGTACATAGATTTTAAATGAATCTCCGAGCAGGAGCAGCCGCTCTTTGATTGCAGGTGGAATCAGCCCGTCAACGGCAATGGTTCCGTTGTAGTCAAGGACCAGATAGTCAAGGTCCAGTGTTTTATAGCCTGGAATTTCGATGATCATATAAGTTTCCCCTTACATATATTGAATTTGTTCGCGGGCAAGTTCTGTAGCTGGTGAGTCAAAGAAAGTTTCTTTGTCAGTAACTTCCAGTATCTTTCCCTGATCCATGAAAATAATCTGGTCAGCGATGCGCTTTGCCTGTCCAAGATTATGTGTAACAATGACAAATGTGTACTGACCTTTGAGTTCCATAAGGGTTTCTTCAATTGCGATTGTATTTTTCATATCCAGTGCGGAGCAAGGCTCGTCGAGAAGCAGGATTTCAGGATTTACACAGAGACTTCTGGCAATTGCAAGGCGCTGCTTCTGCCCGCCGGATAACTTAAGGGCAGATTTTTTTAACTGATCCTTTACTTCCTCATATAATTTTGCTTTTTTCAGACTTTCTTCTACTTTTTCAGACAGAACTTTTTTATCCCTGATACCATAATATTTTAACACATAAGTCAGATTCTTCTCAATACTGTGTGGAAAAGCAATCGGCTGTTGGAAGACCATGCCGATGCGGCTTCTTAAAGTTTCTTTCGAAATAGATTTGATATCGGCATCACCAAGAGAAATCTTTCCGGTTGTATATCCTTGTTCCTCTTCCACCATACGATTTAAAGTTTTTAAAAATGTTGTCTTTCCGCAGCCGGATTGTCCGACGATGGCAGTAATCTTTTTATCTGGAATCGTCACAGAAATATCATGAAGAATTTCATGCTTTCCATATCCGCAATTTAAATGTTCGATTGTTAACATATTAGTTTCCCTTTCTCATGTAAGTAACAAATTTGCAGATCAGTTGAATGATCAATAGTAAAAGCATCAGTACAAATGCTGTGCCGTAGGCATAGTCCAGAGAGAATCCGTTGTTTACCAAAGTATATAAGTGATATGGCAGGGACATGAACGGATCTGTCAGTTTCGAAGGAACGCCAGCCTGCATCACTGCACCTGTGTACAGAATCGGGGCAACTGCGCCCATTCCGTATGCCATTCCAAGTGCAACTGTTCCGAGAAGTTCAGGGAAGCAGACCGGAAGAATCATTTTTCTAAGAGCATATTCTCTAGAAAGTCCAAGACCGATGGAATTAGTCATATAGGAAATTCCCTTTTCTTCAAAGACTTTGCGGGCGCGGATCGCAACAAATGGCACAATCATGGCAGAGACGCAAAGTGATGCACACAAAAGACTCCGGCTGATGCCAAAACCATAGATCAGGAGTGTGTAACCCACCAGACCAAATAAAATAGACGGGATACCGGACAGTCCTGTGATTGCAAAATTTACAATGCCGGACACATATTTGTTTCTATGGTAAAAAACAAGGTATGCGGAAGCACCGATTCCAAGGATTCCTCCAATCAGTGCGGCAAGTGCACCGAGATAAAGAGATCCCATAAGAGCCGGGAAAATTCCACCGGAAGTTCCGATTGGTACACCGGCAGGCTTGTCCAAAATGAAAGAAAGGCTCATGACAGTTTTTCCCTTCCAGAATACGTACAGGAAGAGGAACAGTGTAACGCCAATGACACTTAGCCCAAGTAAGATCAGAACAATGCGGATCAAATATTTGGATACCTTAGAATTCATGTTTTGCGAACCTCCTCTTCAAAAGATGGCCGATTCCCAGTACGGCCAGCAAAATGACCAGTAACACAACATTTGCAACATAAAGTGTGGACAGATGGAGACTGCCGTACTCGATACTTCCCATTTCCAGTGCAGTCAGGGAAGGCAAGGTCTGACCACGACCGAGAAGTTTCGGGAAGATCGGAGAATTTCCAATGACCATCATAACTGCCATAGTTTCGCCAAGTGCACGCCCGAAAGCCATCATAGCTCCGGCAACGATGCCTGGGCGGATTGCCGGAAAAATGATTTTGACCAGAGTTATTTCCCGGGAAAAGCCGAGTGCAAGTGCTGTCATTTCATATTGTGTACGTGCAACGCGAATAGATTCGTGACAGGTCGAGATAACGAATGGCAGCAGCATGATTGCCAGTACAATCCCGGCAGCGAGAATACATTGTCCGGCTGCCATATGAAATTGTGTGGCAAAACTTTTTACCAGGACAGTAAGTCCGATAAATCCAAAGATCACGGAAGGAATTCCGGCAACCAAGTCGATAAAAGCCAGAAAGACAGCGGCTATTTTTTCTGGAAGATAAAAATTCAGAAAGCATGCGCAGGCAACACCGAAAATCAGAGCCAGGACTACTGCAATGAACGATACGTATAAAGTTCCTGTAATCGCAGGCAGTAGTCCAAATTGTGGGTTTGCACTGACAGGCCGCCATTCCGTAGAAGGGAGAAACATTTTTATTCCCAGTTCTGAAAAAGCGGGAATGCTTTCTTTTATGATATGGATCAGCATAATAGCCATCAGTGCGCTAACTCCAAACGCAGTGAGGTAAATAAGGAATCTGCTGATTTTATCTGGTAGTTTTCTTAACATAAGATGTCCTTTCTAATTTGTATAGAGAATAGACCTTAGCATATTAAAACGCCTGTGACCGATACATGTAACATTTTCATTATAAGCTACAATGCGTGTTATGCAAGAGACATTCATATATAAAGAAGAGGGTGTGCATGTGACACACCCTCTTTGGATTGAATTCAAGTCAAGTCTTAGTTCATAGGAATGAATCCCATATCTTCTACAGTTTTCTGACCTTCGTCTCCAAGAACTACGTCTAAGAATGCCTGCTGAATAGCTGTAGGTTCACCGGAACCAACTAACAGCAGAGGTCTCTGAATGATGTAAGAACCATTGATGATATTCTCTTTTGTAGGCTCAACACCATTTACTTTCATAGTAACAACTTTTCCGGCATTCTGGTTAGCAACACCGAATGATGCATAACCGATTGCATATGGATTGTCGATGATATCCTGAACAAGTTCACCCATGGAAGAAGCCTGGATAGCATCAGATTTCACTTCTGTATCACCCATGATGTTCTTCTGGAATACTTCGTGGGCACCACCGTTAATGTCACGAGTGATAACTACGACTTCCTCATCTGGAAGAGAAGCATCAAGATCTTTCCATGTTTTATATTCACCGGAGAACAGGCTTACAATCTGCTCTGTAGAAAGGTCATCAATAATTTTAGTTACAGGGTTCTCAGGGTTTACAGCGATTGTAAGAGCATCGATACCAACCTGATATTCTTTCTCGTCTTTGATCGCCTTTTTCTCTTCATCTTTTACACTTCTTGCTACCATACCGAAAGTAGATGTACCATCGATAACAGCTTTTGTTCCTTGTCCGGAACCACCTGCGGAAACATAAATTGCAATATCTTCATCTGGAAGAGAGGAATCATAAGCTTTCCATGTTCCATATGTATCGAAGAAATTCGTTGCGATAGAAGTAATAACCGGTGCCAGTGTAGAAGAACCATTGAACAGAATCTGGTTGCTTTCCCCATCAGCAGATGACTCTGTCTTTGTGTCGTCTTTTGCGTCTGTGGACGCTGATTTGTTAGAGCCGCATCCTACAGCCATGGACATTACCATAGCGGCTGTAAGGAGAATTGATAATACTTTCTTTTTCATTAGAAATACCTCCCGATCACTTTTTAAAGTTTACGTGGATATTATAGCTTGTTTACAAAAACTTTACAAATAGATAAATTTAATAATAAATATATATTATAGATAAAATCGATTGAAATGTAGAATTAATAGAAAATATGCGAAAAAATGTTGGATATTTTCTATTAATACATTCTAAAATAAAGAAAAATTAATAAAAAATATAGATGAAGAACTCAAAGTAAGTGTATTTATGACAAGCCGATGAAACGAAATGTGAATAAATTGTTAATACAAATCATGCAGACGAAAAAACAAACAACATACAAGTAACATATGGATAAAAAGGAAAACAGAGTGACTGGTACAAGAAATTATGCTATGATTAGGGACGAAAAAACGTAGATTTACAGAGGTGCGCAGTAGAACTAAGTTATACATTTGCATGATATAGCCTCCGGCAGGGCGCACATTGTCCGGTGGACAATGGTTTTGCGCCGACCGAAACGGAGTGTAGACTTGCAGAGGTGCGCAGTAGAAGTATGTCATGCAATTGCATGACGCGCACCTCGCAGTAAAAATGTCAGAGTATGTGCGTAAATGGAGTTGGATTATGGAAGTAGAACATGTAACACATGAATTTAAACCAATTTATAATAAAGAATCTAAAGTTTTGATGCTTGGAACGATGCCATCCCCCAAATCCCGGGAAGTAGGATTTTATTATGGGCATCCAAGAAACCGGTTCTGGAAGGTATTGTCAGATGTATGTGGAGAGGAAGTGCCGGAGACTAAGAAAGATAAAATCACATTTGCCTTGCGCAATCATATCGCAGTATGGGATGTACTGGCAGGCTGTGAGATTCGGGGAGCAGATGACAGCAGCATCCGTAATCCAAAACCAAATGACATGAATCTTATCCTAAAAGAAGCACCAATACAGGCAATCTTTGCAACCGGTCAAAAAGCAGCACAACTGTACAGACGCTATTGCTACAAAGATACGGGCATTGAAATCATCTGCCTGCCTTCCACAAGCCCTGCGAACTGCCGGGTGAGCTACGAAGAACTATATGAGGCTTATTCAGTGATACAAGAATACATTAGATAGGAAAACTTACTAATAAACAGGCTAAGGTAGATTTAGAATTAGGAGTTTGAATATTTATTTTAACAGGAGGAAGCTTATGACACGTGAGCAAAAAGTCAGCATGTTAATACAATATCTGAAACAGGAAAATCAAGGCTATGCCAGTATTCCGGACCCAATCGATGAGGGAGAACAAAGACGTCTTCTTCGAAGCCTCATGAATGTTCGTTATCCAGGACATGCATCAGCAGAATATGAAAAATTGCAAGATGAACTTTTACAGGAAGAAGCAGAGGAAAAAGGAATCGTGACATGCAACGATATTCCAGTAATCGAGCAGGAATATCCATGCTCAGAGATCAAGAACAGTGACCGCATTTCCCTGTGGCGCGGTGACATTACAAGATTAGGCGTAGATGCAATAGTAAATGTAGCGAACAGTCAGCTTCTCGGCTGTTTTGTACCATGTCATGGCTGCATCGACAACGCCATTCACTCGGCGGCAGGAATTCAGCTTCGTAATGAATGTGCAGAAATCATGGCAGAACAAGGACATGAAGAACCGATAGGAAAAGCAAAGATTACAAAAGGCTACAACCTTCCGGCTAAACATGTCATACATACAGTAGGACCAATTGTCGGACTGGCAGTAACAGAAAAACAAAAAGAACAGCTAAAAGACTGCTATCTCAACTGCCTGAAAGTGGCAGAAAAATCAAGTTTAAAATCCATAGCATTTTGTTGCATCTCAACCGGAGAATTCCATTTTCCCAATAAACTGGCAGCAGAAATCGCAGTAGACACGGTCGACCGGTTTTTAACAAAAACCAGCATCGAACGTGTGATCTTTAACGTGTTCAAAGAGCAAGATTTTAATATATACAAGAAACTTTTTTGTTAGCGGTACCGGGGTTTTTTTGAAAAAACCCCGTCCCCAATTGGATTTTATCTGGAGGTTGTAGATGGATAATTTATTTTTTTGTTTAAATGCGACAGGTCCTATATTCTTAATGATGATCCTGGGACTTTTTTTTCGTCATATAGGCTGGATGGATGAGGAGTTTGCCTCGAAAATGAATAAATTCGTATTTAAAGTGCCGTTGCCGTTATTATTATTCGGGGATCTTGCGACAGTAGATTTTTCGGAAGTCTGGAATGTAAAATTTGTTATATTCTGTTTTATTGTAACCTTGATCTGCATTATAATTTCAGCGGGGATTTCCTGTCTTTGGAAGGATAAGTCTATCCGTGGGGAATTTATTCAGGCTTCTTATCGAAGCAGCGCGGCGCTTCTTGGTATTGCATTTATCCAAAATATTTATGGAAATGCGGGTATGGCGCCAGTCATGATCATCGGCAGTGTCCCGCTTTATAATATTATGGCGGTTGTTGTTCTGTCCTTTTTCAAACCGGGACAGAGCAAGATTGATAAAGAGGTATTAAAGAAAACGTTAAAAGGAATTATTACCAACCCGATTATTATTGGAATTGTGGTTGGACTTCTATGGTCGGCATGCCGTCTTCCATTTTCCGGAATCCCGGCGAAGACGGTGACAAGTATTGGAAACATGGCAACTCCGATGGGACTTATGGCAATGGGAGCGACCTTTGATATCCACAAAGCTTCCGCGAAAGCCAAACCGTCTATTGTGGCGGCTGTTATGAAGCTTGTCGGATTTGCGGCAGTCTTTCTGCCAATCGCAGTCGGGCTGGGATTTAAGAATGAAGAAATCGTTGCAATCCTTGTTATGCTCGGATCTGCGACGACTGTAAGTAGTTATGTTATGGCAAAAAATATGGGACATGAAGGTGTCCTTACTGCCAGTACAGTAATGCTTACCACTATGTTCAGTGCATTCACATTGACCGGGTGGCTGTATATATTGAAAACTTTAGGAATCGTGTAATAAAGAAGCTTAATTTCTCTCATTATAACGGCGAAGAAGAACGGACAGAAACAATCCCGGCAGGCGGTTCTACCTGCTTAAAACAACTCAAAGAAAATATAGAGTACACCGTAGGAATACACGCAGATGTCACAGAAGATACTCCTATTAAACTGACAACTTATGACGGAGAAGAGAGAGATGCCGAACTATAAAGTAATTGTATAACAGATAATAATGGAAGAGATTGCATAATATATCTACTGAAAAATAACAGATTTCCTATACAGTAGTGGATATCACAATACAAAAGCATCAAAAGAGTCTCAAGAAAATCACTCAGCTTTCGAGAGCCCCTTTTGATGCGGTCTCTTAAGGTTTTCTGAAAATTCCCTAAAAACCTTGACAAACAGGACTTCTGTGGCTATGATATTTTGTAGTTTCATGGTTGATAAACCAGTTAAATGCGTTGAAAAAGAGGAGTATGCATAGGTCGTTCTGACAGAGAGAGATGCCCATTGGCTGCGAGGCACTTGAGAACAGAGGTGCAGAAGGTAGCTTTGGAGCAGGAACGCTGAAGTCACAGTAGGCGGTCCCGGAGTCGTTCCCGTTAAAGAATAGGATGAGATGTATAGAGGAGTTTCTTCTATATAATAAAGGTGGTACCGCGAATCAATCGCCCTTTGTGAGAATAAAGGGCGTTTTTTTTATAATTAAGAAATGCATTTTCTAATTATAAAAAAGCCTCCGGCAGGATGCGCACTGCGGCGTACAATGATGGTACCGCAAGCGACCACCGCAGGCGCCAGAATGTGCTGGGGCACATTCTATATTTTGCCCTGAAATGTGAAAAATGTGTGAAAACATGAACCAGGAAACACGTATTTGAGGAGGAGACTATGAGTCAGAATTTGGAGAAAACTTACAATCCGAAAGAGATTGAAGACAAACTGTACCAGAAGTGGTGCGAAAATAAGTATTTCCACGCAGAAGTGGACAGAAGTAAGAAACCATTTACAATCGTAATGCCGCCACCGAATATTACCGGTAAGCTTCACATGGGACATGCTCTTGACAACACGATGCAGGATATCCTGATCCGCTACAAGAGAATGCAGGGATACAATGCACTGTGGATTCCGGGAACAGACCATGCGGCTATTTCTACAGAAGTAAAGGTTACCAATCAGTTAAAAGACGAAGGTATTGATAAAAAAGAACTTGGCCGTGAGAAATTCTTAGAGAGAACATGGCAGTGGAAAGAAGAATATGGCGGAACTATCACATCACAGCTTAAAAAGATGGGTGTTTCCTGTGACTGGGACAGAGAGCGTTTCACAATGGACAAGGGATGTTCTGAAGCAGTTGAGAAAGTATTCTTGAACCTTCATAAAAAAGGATTCATTTACAGAGGATCCAGAATCATCAACTGGTGTCCGGTATGTAAGACTTCCCTGTCTGATGCCGAGGTAGAGCATGAAGAGCAGGACGGATTCTTCTGGCACATTAAGTACCCAATCGTAGGAACAGACCGTTTCCTTGAGATTGCAACAACACGTCCGGAGACTCTTCTGGGAGATACAGCAATTGCAGTTCACCCGGATGATGAGAGATATAAAGATATCGTTGGAAAGATGTGTAAGCTGCCACTGACAGACCGTGAGATTCCGATCGTTGCAGATTATTATGTAGACAAAGAGTTCGGAACAGGTGCTGTTAAGATCACACCGGCACATGACCCTAACGACTTTGAAGTTGGAAAACGTCACAATCTGCCAGAACTTAACATCATGAATGATGATGCTACGATCAACGAGAAGTATGGTGGAAAATATGCAGGCATGGATCGCTACGAAGCAAGAAAAGCTATGGTAGAGGATCTGAAAGAGCAGGGATATCTTGTAAAAGTTGTTCCACATTCTCATAATGTAGGAACTCACGACAGATGTCATACAACGGTAGAGCCAATGATCAAACAGCAGTGGTTCGTAAAGATGGAAGAGCTTGCAAAACCAGCCATTGAGGCGATCAAGAATGGTGAGCTTAAGTTTGTACCAGAGCGTTTTGATAAGATTTACCTGCACTGGCTTGAGAATATCCGTGACTGGTGCATATCCAGACAGATCTGGTGGGGACATAGAATCCCAGCCTACTACTGCCAGGATTGTGGAGAAGTCGTAGTAGCTTCCGAAGCACCGGAAAAATGCCCACATTGTGGTTGTACACATTTTAAACAGGATGAGGATACGCTGGATACATGGTTCAGTTCTGCGCTTTGGCCATTCTCAACACTTGGCTGGCCACATGAGACGGAGGATCTTGACTACTTCTATCCAACGAATGTACTTGTAACTGGATACGACATCATTTTCTTCTGGGTTATCCGTATGGTATTCTCAGGATATGCACATACAGGAAAGGCACCATTTAACACAGTACTGATCCACGGACTTGTTCGCGATTCTCAGGGACGCAAGATGAGTAAATCACTTGGAAATGGTATCGATCCTCTGGATATTATCGATCAGTACGGCGCAGACGCACTTCGTATGACACTGATTACAGGAAATGCTCCTGGAAATGATATGCGTTTCTACAACGAACGTGTAGAGGCAAGCCGTAATTTTGCAAATAAAGTATGGAATGCTTCTAGATATATTCTTATGAATATGGAAGGAAAAGAGATCACAGAGCCACAGGCAGAGGATCTGGGACCTGCAGACCGTTGGATTTTATCTGCATGCAATAATGTGGTAAAAGATGTAACAGAGAACTTAGATAAGTTCGAGCTTGGAATTGCACTTTCCAAGATTTATGACTTTATCTGGGACGAGTTCTGTGACTGGTACATTGAACTTTCAAAATATGCAATCTACCACGCAGACGAGAATCCGAAGAGTGCGAACGCTGCACTTTGGACATTGAAGAAAGTTCTTGGTGATGCACTGAAGCTTCTTCACCCATACATGCCATTTGTTACAGAGGAAATCTACAGCAAACTGGTTCCAGAAGAAGAGTCACTGATGATGTCAAGCTGGCCGGTATATGAGGAAAAATGGAATGACGCAGAGAATGAAAACATTCTGAACCATTACAAAGAAATCGTAAGAGGTGTTAGAAACGTCCGTTCCGAGATGAATGTTCCAAATTCCAGAAAGGCAACGATCTACGTTGTATGCGAGGACGAGAAGCTGGCGAAAGGTCTTGCAGTATTAAAAGAGTCTGCAATGATGATGGCATCTGCCGGAGACTTCATTGTACAGGCAGACAAGAGCGGTATCGCAGACGATGCAGTATCTGTAGTAGTTCCGGATGCAACAGTTTATGTGCCGCTTGAGGAGCTGATCGATTTTGAGCAGGAAAAAGAGCGTCTTACAAAAGAAGAGACTCGCCTGAATAAAGAGATTGCACGTTCCAACGGCATGCTGAATAACGAGAAGTTTGTAAGCAAAGCACCGGCTGCAAAGGTACAGGAAGAGCGTGAGAAACTAGAAAAATATGAGCAGATGCTTGCTCAGGTCAAGGAGCGTCTTGCTGGATTACAGAAAAAATAAATGTAAGGGGATATTATGAAAAAGCTGCGAAAGGAAGAGGTTATAGCATACTGGAAGGAACGTAGAGAGCGAAGGGCAAGAATACTGGAAGAGAGAAGAAATGGTGCATTTGCGCAGAAGATGAAACCTGTCTATCAGTTTATGAACCGGTTTTCTCTGATATTTCACGCGCTTTTAGCATGTCTGATCAACTTTGCAATTGAGGCAATTTCAAGACATTCACTTGTTCAGGCATGGAGCTATATGACACAGACACCACTCGTCTTCCTTTACAATGCATTTATGATATTTATGACATTTACGGTGGTCTACCTGTTCAGGCGAAGGGTGTTCACAAGAATCATTATCGGTGTACTTTGGATGATTCTTGGAATCTGTAACGGTTACATGCTGATGAAGCGAGTGACACCGTTCAATGCCCAGGACCTGAAGGTAGCAACCGATGCGGTCAGCCTGATCAACAATTATTTCAATGGATTTGAGATCGTGATCGTATTGGTGGGAATTGCAGCGGTCATTATATGGCTGATTTCCATGTGGCGCCGCGGTGGTCAGTATGAAGGGAAAATACACCGGCTTCTGGCAATTGCCGGAGTGGCTGTATGTGCCATGTTATTCAGCTTCACAACAGATCAGGCAATTGATAAGCGAGTGCTTTCCACATACTTTGGAAATATTGCATTTGCCTATGAGGATTACGGACTTCCGTACTGCTTTATGTCCAGTGTATTTAATACAGGAATCGATGAGCCGAATGATTATAATAAGGAGACTATTGATCAGATTACGAATAACGGAGAAATGGCCGAGAATAAAACAGGGCGTGCCTCTGATGATCTTCCGAATATCATTGTGGTTCAGTTAGAGTCTTATTTTGATGTAGATGAGGCGGAATTTTTCACAACAAGCGAAGATGCATGCCCGAATCTGCATGAGATGTACAAGAATTATTCTTCCGGATATTTCAAAGTTCCGTCTGTAGGAGCCGGAACCGCGAATACAGAGTTCGAAGTGCTGACAGGAATGAATATGCGTTTCTTCGGACCTGGAGAGTATCCGTATAAAACAGTTGTCAAGAACCAGCCATGTGAGAGTGCTGCAACAGCTCTTTCAGCACTGGGATACGGTACTCATGGACTGCACAATAACGGAGGTAACTTCTACAGTCGTGCAAAAGTCTATGATCATATGGGATTTGACAGTTTTACAAGTAAAGAGTTTATGAATATTCTTCAGCTTACGCCAAATGGATGGGCAAAGGACGAGGTTCTGGTAGACAATATTATGGAAGCTATGGATACGACCGAGCAGCAGGATTTCGTATTTACCGTCAGTGTGCAGGGACATGGAGATTACCCGGAGGAGCAGCTGATTGAGAATCCGAAGATCAAAGTAGAAGGTATCGATGACGAAGCAAAGAAGAATAAATGGGAATATTATGTAAACATGGTCTATGAGATGGACAAGTTTGCAGGAGATCTTGTGAAAGCAGTGGAAGATCGTGGAGAACCGGCAGTTGTCGTATTCTACGGAGACCATTTACCGACTATGGGACTTACCGCAGAAGATTTAAAGAGCCGTTATCTCTATAACACAAATTATGTGATCTGGGATAACATCGGACTGGAACAGCAGGATAGAAATATTCCGGCTTATCAGCTAATGGCGGATGTGATGAACCGCCTGGATATTCATTCTGGAACATTGTTCAATTATCATCAACAGAGACAGAATTCCAAGAATTACCTGTCAGACTTAGAGCTTCTCCAGTATGATATTCTGTATGGCAAGCAGTATGTTTACAAGGGCAATCCGCCGATCACGGAAGGTCATATGGAAATGGGTGTGAAGGACGCTACGCTGACGAACATCGTTCCGTATCTGGAAAAAGGCTACAGCCTGTATGGCGAGAACTTTACGAAGTCAAGTAAGGTTTACGTCAATGGCGAGAAGCAAAAGAGTACATTTTTAAATAATACACGAATCGTTCTTCCAAGCACAGAGCTTAGCGAGGGAGATGTTATCACTGTCAGCCAGGTAGGATCCAGCAATACAATCTTCAGAACGACGGACGAATACATTTACCAGGGCGGACAGCTTGTAAGGCAGGAAGGAACAGGAACTGATACAACAAAATCCTGGACAGAACAGGAAAACGAGGAAAAATAAATGAATAGTAAGCCTGTTAACTACAAGGAGGCAGTCGAGTATATCGAAAGCATTCCGAAGTTTACACAAAAGCACACGCAGGAGCACACAAGAGAGTTCTTAGAGCGGCTTGGCAGACCGGCATTTGACCGGAAGGTGGTACATGTGGCAGGAACCAATGGCAAAGGTTCTGTGTGTGCATATATTCAGGCAATCTTAGAAGCTGAGGGGAAGAAGACGGGATTTTTTACTTCCCCTCATCTTATATCTATCAACGAGCGGATTCAGATAGGAAGAGAGCCGATTGACAACGAAAAATTTTATCAGGTCTTTGAGCACGTCTATGATGTCGTGAAAAAAATGGAAGAAGAGGGAATTCCACATCCATCTTATTTTGAATTTCTATTTGGCATGGGACTAAGTGCATTTGAAAAATCTGATGTAGAATATATTGTTCTGGAGACAGGACTGGGGGGAAGACTGGATGCAACCAATGCATTTCCGTGTCCGGCGCTGACAGTCATTACATCGATCAGCCTGGATCACACCATGATCCTCGGGAATACAATAGAGCAGATCGCGGCAGAAAAAGCAGGGATCATCAAAGAAGGAACGCCGGTGATTTTTGACGGAAATGATGAGGCAGCTGCCGAGATTATCCAAAATACGGCGAAAGAGCATCATGCGCCATGTCGGGAAATCGGGAAAAATGCGTTCGAAATCCGGGAAGTTACCCGCAAACATATTGCATTTTCACGGACAAATGCTTATCATAAAGATGTTATCTGGCAAGTGCCGATCTGTGGTATCTATCAGGTGAAAAATGCAGAGATTGCAATCGAAGCAGCCCAGTGTCTGCTTGGGAATAAACCAGAGCATGAAGAAATGTGGCGCGATGCCGTTGCTAAAATCCAATGGCAGGGACGTATGGAAGAATGCGCAGACCATTTTATCATTGACGGAGCTCACAACCCGGGAGCGATTGAAGCATTTGTAGAAAGTGTTCGTGCACTGAAAGAGGAAGAACCGCCGATTCTCATATTTTCAGCGGTATCTGATAAAAAATATGAGCAGATGATAGAATATCTTTGCAGACATTTGCAGACGAAAGCGTTTGTTGTGACAGAGATTGAAGATAAAAGAAGAGTTCCGGCCGGCGAACTGGGGGAGATTTTTAAGCGATATGCAACGTGTCCGGTGTATGTGAAGGCTGATGTAAAAGATGCCATAGCATGTGCCTATGAGATGCGTACCAAAGAGACATACATTTACTGTATTGGTTCTCTTTACCTGGCAGGAATGGTAGAAAAGGCGCTACAGGAGGTGGAGACGTCATGTTAAATTACGAAGAAGAACTGAAAAAATTCCAGCCAAGCCTGGAAGTTGAAGATATTGAGGAAGCAGTATACAGAGAAGACCTGACGGATATGCAGGACATTATCCGCGAAGCAGTAGAGCAGACGAAGTAGTAATGAGTCACGATACAGATAGAAAATAAGAGGGAATATAAATATATGGACTACACAGTGAAACTAGCGTACCAGTCTAACTACTGGTACAATGACGGACTGGCAAAAGCCCAGGTAAGGGATATGTCCGGTGCGATTACATCACTGAAGAAAAGTCTTCAGTATAACCGGGCGAACCTGGCCGCTAGAAATCTTCTGGGACTTGTTTACTACGGGCGTGGAGATGTGATTGAAGCGCTGGTGGAGTGGATCCTCAGCAAGAATTTTCAACCAAAAGATAATATAGCCAGTTATTTTATCAGTAAAGTACAGGAGACGCCGGGAGAACTGGAAGAGATCAACCAGGCAGTCAAACGATACAATCAAAGCCTGGAATATGCAAGACAGGGTGGAGAAGATCTTGCAATCATCCAGTTAAAAAAAGCAGTAGCAGCACACCCGACTTACGTCAAGGCATACCAGCTTCTGGCATTGCTTTATATTAAGACCGAGCAGTATGCCAGTGCGAGACAGATACTCAGGAAAGTACACAGACTGGATGCAACAGATGAAAAGACAATCCGTTACATGCATGAACTTACCGAGATAAGAAAAGAACGTCCGATGAGTGTCAAGCAGTCTGCGAAAAATCAGCAGAAAACGGTTAAATACCAGCTCGGAAATGAAAGCATTATTCAGCCGGTGCCGACTGGGATCAAAGAAAAGGCCAGCATTCACACGGTTGCGAATATTGCAGTCGGTGTATTGGTCGGTGTTGCAGTGATGTGGTTTTTGATTATGCCAGCGATCAATTCGTCAGAGAAAAAAGCATTGAATAAGCAGACCGTTTCATTTAGTGATCAGATTGCAGAGCAGAAATCCCAGATCAGCGCACTGAAGACAGAACTGGAAACTTATCGGGCCAGCAGCGAAGAGACAGAAAATGCACAGGCAACTGCAACTTCAACACAAGACAGCTATGAAGTCGTCATGAATATTGCAGAGCATTACAAATCCGAAGATATGAGTAATGCTGCCATGGCAGAAGAACTTATGAAAGTCAATGCAGATTCTCTTGGAGCTGTCGGAAGAGCAAAATTCGATGAACTGACCGGAAAGATTTATCCGGATGCCTGCAAAAAGCAATATAGAGCCGCAAAAGAAGCTTACGATTCAGGCGAGTATGATACAGTGATTTCCAGTCTTGAGACAGTTATGCAGATGGATGAAAGCTACAACGATGGTGCAGCGATGCTCCTTCTGGCACAAGGCTACGAGAAAAAAGGTGATCAGGATAAGGCCAACACGACTTATCAGAAAATCATCGAAACCTGGCCGGACACCGATGTAGCCACCCAGGCACAGCAGGCGCTCGATGCCCAGAGCGGAAATACTGACAACAGCGACAGCAAAAAATCCGACGACACCAAAAAAAACAGTGACAACGATGATAACGGTGACAACAATAATTAAGAAATAGCTTTAAACAATTAGAAAAATAACTAAATAAAACCAAACTTACAAAAGAGGATACGTTAACCCACGTACCCTCTTTTTTGACATTTTTGATAATTATTATAGGCTGCATATAGAAATTGCGACTGTGCGGATTCCTATAAGGCAGCTAAAGCTTCACACACGTAGAGGCAAAAAAATATGTTTTTATAAAGCTAAAGTATATTCGCGATTAGCCAGTACATTCAGCACCTGAAAATCATATAGTTCACAAAAAGGTACTCTGGAGCGGCCGGTACTTAGGCGGTGTCCTTTAGCGCCTTATGTACCGCTGCCAGCGGAAGGTAGTGCGAACGTGCCTTTGGTGAACTATATGATTTCCAGGTGTGTAGAATGGAAAAAGTATAGAAACAAGCTTTATAAAAAAAGGAGGCCGAAAATTGAAATATCAAGTACAGGAAAACTGTCTCACAATTTTTCTCCCCCACGAACTGGATCACCACAATGCGGAGGAAATCCGCCGGGAATCCGACCATCTGATCATACGAAATCATATCCGTTACATCATATTTGATTTTGCGGAGACAGATTTTATGGACAGTTCGGGGATTGGAATGATCATGGGACGTTACAGACAGATTTATATGCTGGGCGGAGAAATCTGTGCAGCCCACGCAAATGAGCGTGTCAAAAAAATATTAACCATGTCCGGTGTGACAAAAATAATGGAAATCATAGAGGAGGATCAGTAAATGGATCACACGAATGAAATGCAACTTATCTTCGACAGTCGTTCTAGCAACGAATCATTTGCCAGGGTGACAGTAGCAGCATTTATGACATCGCTTAATCCGACAGTAGAGGAAGTATCTGATGTAAAAACAGCAGTGTCGGAAGCTGTGACAAATGCAATCATACATGGATATGAAGGAGAAGTACATAATATCTGTATCCGGTGCAGAACGAAAGAACAGACGCTTTTTGTGGAAATTGAAGATTTTGGAAAAGGTATCGAAGATGTTGAAAAGGCAATGGAACCACTTTTTACAACAAAAGCGGAAGCGGAACGATCCGGCATGGGATTTTCCTTTATGGAAGCATTTATGGATAGTCTGGAAGTGGAATCAACGCCGGGCAAAGGGACACTTGTAAAAATGTCGAAAATCATCGGAAAAGGAAGGAAAATATGGACCACACAATCGCTCTGATTCAGAAATCCCACGAAGGAGATGAAGAAGCAAGAGCACGATTGGTGGAGGAAAATGCAGGACTTGTATGGTGTATAGTGAAACGTTTTCATAACCGGGGTGTGGAAACGGAAGATTTATTTCAGATTGGAAATATCGGTCTGATTAAAGCAATCGACAAATTTGACCTGAGCTACGATGTGAAATTTTCAACTTACGCTGTGCCGATGATTTCCGGTGAAATCAAACGTTTCTTACGGGATGACGGCATGATAAAAGTCAGCCGTTCTTTAAAAGAACTGGCGTACAAAGCATATTTGTTGAAAGAAGATTTACAGAATCAGTGGGGGCGTGAACCGACTGTGGGCGAAATTTCAGAGCGTCTGGGAGTCGAGCAGGAAGAACTGGTCATGGCACTGGATGCAGGCGGAGACGTCGAGTCCTTGCATAAACCTATTTATCAAAAAGACGGACAGGAAATCCGTCTCATGGACAAGCTTGAGGAAAAGAGCGAAGAACATGAGCAGGTTCTGAATCATATAGTTCTGACGGAACTTCTTGGAGTGCTGAATCAGGATGAAAAAAGACTCATTTATCTGCGCTATTTTGCGGAGCAGACCCAGTCCCAGGTCGGACGCGAGCTTGGAATTTCACAGGTTCAGGTCTCAAGAATGGAAAAGAAAATACTCGGGCAGCTTAAAAATGCATATTTTCATGGAAAGCCGACATACTAACATTTGAATAAAGAGTTTCGCAAATATTTCATTTAGCATATGGAAAGAGTCGACGATAACTGCAATGGATCCAGTGCGGAAATGAATGGAACTATGGCGAAAGAAAGTGTAAGAAAGGTGTGAAAAATGTGCAGGAACAATTAGAAAAAGCGAGAAAAAGACTCAGAATCTGCCTCATTGCGGTAGTGCTTCTGGCAATAGTGGCAGGCTGTGCGTATTATTTTGGCGATTTTGGCAAAGAGCGAGACGTGACGGAAGGAACGCTGGTGAGAGGCGCGCAAGATGCACAGGGAGATGTAAGGGTTCTATATAGCTCCAATACGACTAAGATAGATACATCTATGCCATATAGTGAAAATATGTCAAAGACAGAGGACTGGGGACGGAATTTAACAGCTGGGGCGTCGGGAGGTTCTGTATATGGCTGGCAGTAAAGAGACTGTTTATATAAAGGCAGACCGTAATGTGGAAGTCACGGATCCGTGTGTAAAATTAGGGGATATTCTGTCCATGGAATGTGCAAATCCGACAGTTCTGCCGAAGCTTAAGACAATCAAACTTCTGCGGTTTCATGGAGTTGATAAAAAGACACAAAATCGTGTCGCGGTTTCCATTTTGAAAGTTATCGAATGTATACATGCAGAATATCCGGAGATTGAAGTCCAGAATCTGGGTGAGCAGGACTTTATCATCACTTATGAGGAACAGCAAAGCGTGGGCGGTGTCTGGCACATTTTAAAAACAAGTCAAGTTGTACTGATTAGTTTTATGGGAGCGGCGTTTTCCATTATGGCATTCAACAATGACGTCGGTGTGACAAAAATGTTCAGTCAGATTTATGAACTGGTAACAGGAATAAAAAGTGATGGATTTACAGTGCTGGAATTTACGTATAGTATCGGAATTGCCATTGGAATTCTGACATTTTTCAATCATTTTGGAAAGAGGAGATTTTCCGTAGATCCAACTCCGATAGAAGTGGGAATGCGTCTGTATGAGAATGATCTTCAGACGACTTTGATTGAAAACATTTCCAGAAAGGAGCAGGAATTAGATGTGGGCACAAAATATCCTACTGGCAGTCATCGGTCTTAGTGCAGGTGTGATCGTAGCCAGCGGACTTTTTTCATTTGTCATTGAATTAGGTGTTGTGTCCGATTTTGCAGACCGCACCCACACAGGCGAACACATTTTGCTCTACGAGGACAGCGTGGCGCTGGGTGGAATACTGGCGAATATTTTCTGGGTGTTCCACATATCCATACCCGGTGGGAATATATTGGCAGCAGTGTTCGGGATTCTTGGTGGAATATTTGTGGGATGCTGGGCGATGGCACTTGCAGAAATGTTGAATGTATTTCCAATCTTCATCCGGCGTATGAAAATCATAAAAAGCGTACCATATCTTATACTTGGAATCGCAGTCGGAAAGACTGTGGGTGCGCTTTTGTTTTTTGCAAATCACTGGGGACAGTAATAATGCCGAGGCATTCTTGAAAGAATACTTTGCCGTTCAAAGGCAGGGACGAATCGAAAAAAGCGTTCATTGACAGGAAAGTCATGTGGAAAAAGAAAGGAGAGGAACATGGATAAACAAAAGCAACAGGAAGCATATAAGAATTACGTCAAGCAGAAGACGCCGGTACACAATCTGCCATTCAATATGTTCAAAGCATTTATTACAGGAGGCATTATCTGCACAATTGGACAGGGCATTTTGAATTATTGCAGGCACCTTGGAATAGAAAAAGACATCAGCGCAGGCTGGACTTCCATGATTCTGATTCTCTTAAGCGTCCTGCTCACTGGATTTAATATTTATCCGCAGATTGCAAAATGGGGCGGCGCAGGAGCGTTGGTTCCGATTACCGGATTTGCGAATTCCGTGGCGGCACCGGCAATCGAATATCAGAAAGAAGGACAGGTCATGGGAATCGGCTGCAAGATATTTACCATAGCAGGTCCGGTGATATTATATGGAATCTTTTCAAGCTGGGTACTTGGAGTGGGGTATTGGATATGGAAGATTTTGAAAGTGATGTGAAAATGGGGCGGAAGCCTCATTTTTGGCTGCGCGCCTATGGCGCGCTTTAATGTGTGTATAAGACTAAAGAGTGTGATATTGGTTTCTATATTTTAATGGTGATGACTGATATTCTTTCTTAAAAAGATGATAAAAATGACTGACACTTTGAAAACCGCTTTCGTATGCAATATCAATAATTTCTTTGTCACTGTGCCTTAATAGATTGGCAGCATAGTTTAAACGCTTAGTATTAATATAGTTTGTCGGAGTTGTGTTCAAATATTGGCGGAAAGCTCGACAAATATGTTCGGGAGTTCGATTTGTTTCTTGTACTAAATAGGATATTCCTCGTTCCAAGTTTTCGGGGATTGATAGCTTTTCTAAAGCTAAATCAAGCCATGCAGGCAAAGCAGTGGTATGGTTAATTTTTTTTTGCTTTTCTATATTTTTCATTATATGGGTAGAAATGATATCTGTTAATATTGTTCTTAAATAAGTATTTTTCCTTCGAATAGAATCGGAGGGAAGAAGGTTTAAATATGAAATTCGACTTTGCATTAAAAGAGTATCTGGATTTGACAAGGTACAAATCGGTGTATAAGAGTTGCTATGCAAATTAACAAGTTTTTCGGGAGAATCATAAAGAAAGCGGAATAGGGCATCTATTGTATAGGCGGGAAAAGCAAGATTAATATGTTCCCCTAAGTCGCATTCTAGTTTTGTATGTATATCTCCTGGACGGATTAATAGAAGATTTCCTTTTTTTAATGACAAAAGATTACCATTTATTTTTACAGATAAAGAGCCTTTTGTTATTAAAACAATTTCATAAAAATCATGAACTTGTGGATAATCACTTGGGTCAATTGTCGAACGAAGGGCATAATTAGCTTCACAGCCATTAGAAAAAACAGTATCGGATAATACGGATTGTACATTCATATGAATACCACCTTATAATAATTGGATTTCTATTTTTGTAATATCAATATACAGCAAAAAATGTTATGTGTAAAGAAGACATTTGAAATTAAAAGATGTATATTTAAAATGTAAAATAAATGGCAGAAAAAACTGCTAAACACATTGAATATTCGGATATTTCAAGAAAAATGCAAAAGTAGTGAAAAAGGAGAAAGACGTATGAAAAGAATTGTGGCGATTATGGCGGCGCTTGGATTAGTTGTATCATTGGCTGCATGTGGTAGTAGCGGTTCAAAAGAATCCAAAGAAAATAATAAGAACGCAGCAGGAAACCAAAAAACTATTGCAGGAATTGTATTTCAGGAAGATCAGTTTTTTAATTTAATGACAGCCGGATATGAGCAGGCTGCAAAAGATCGAGGATATACTATTCAAATGTCTAATGTTTCAAATGACCAGGCTAAAGAGACAGAGGTTATTAATACATATGCAGCGCAGGGGATTGCTGGAATTGCAATTTCACCTTTGTCAGAGACTATTTCACCAGAAACATTGTCATCAGTAGCCAAAAAAGGTGTGAAAATCTGTGTTTCAAATACAGCTATTGATGCATACAAAGATTTTGCGGTTGCAGCATATACTTCAGACAATTATGCGTATTGCTATCAGACAGGAGAAATAGCAGCTAAATTTATTAAAGAACATTATGGCGATAAAAAAATTAATGTTGGTATTGTTCAGTTTAAGACACAGATTCCAGAAATATCTGCACAGAGAGTAAATGGATTCCTTGGAGCATTAGATAAAGCAGGAATTGAGTATGAGGTTGTTGCTGATCAGGATGCTTGGCTTCAAGATACAGCAATTACAAAAGTTGGAGATATGCTTGCTGGAAATCCCAATATTGACATTTTCTTTGCAGCTAATGATGGTGGAACAATTGGGGCAACAATGGCAGTAGAAAATGCTGGATTACAGGGAAAGGTATATGTATATGGTTCAGATGCATCTGAGCAGATTATTGATTTGTTGAAAGCAGATAATGATATTCTTCAGGCGGTAACTGGGCAGGATGCTTTTGAAATTGGATATCAGACAGTTAACAATTTGATTGATACATTAGAAGGAGAAATGATTGAGGGAGAAGGAAAAACTAATATCATTGAAGGTATTCCATTACAACGAGGTGATACAGAAGGGCTAGATACATTTCTTGAAGATTTAAAAACAAAAATGTAACTATTTTAAATGGTCGGGAGGTGTTCCCGACCAGAATTATTTTATGCAAGAGAGGAACTTTTAAATGAGTATATTAAAAACACAAGGTATTACAAAAGATTATCCGGGAACGCGTGCACTGGATGATGTAACCGTCTCTTTTGAAAGTGGAAAGGTACATGCATTTATTGGGAAAAATGGTTCCGGAAAATCTACATTAGTTAAAATATTTGCAGGGGCAATACAGCCGACAAGTGGGAAATTTTATTTAGATGATGAAGAATTGACTTTTGACAATCCAACAGAAGCAATGAAAAAAGGAATTGCCACGGTTTATCAAGAACTTAGTTTGGTGCCTTATCTGTCAGTTGCAGAAAATATTTTTCTTGGAAGGTTGCCAAAAAAAGGAAAAGTTATTGATTGGAATAAGACTTATGAAATGGCAGATGAATTGTTAAAAAAAATGGGGGTAGACATTGATTCAAAAGAAAAAGTTTTTAAATTAAGTATGTGGCAATGCCAAGTAGTTGAAATTACAAAAGCCATGAGTTTTAATCCAAAAGTATTAATGTTAGATGAACCAACATCTGCATTAGCAGCTCATGAGATAGAAAAATTATTCGAGGCAATTCGAATGTTAAAAAAACAAGACGTGATTATTATATATATATCACATAGACTTCAGGAATTATGGGAAATTGCAGATAGTGTAACTGTATTACGTGATGGAAAGTATATTGGAAAACAAGATATATCTAAAATGCAACATAAAGATATAATTAATATGATGTTTGGCGATGTGGAGATAAAAAAACGTCCGGTTGATTTAAAAGTTCAGGAAGAAAATGCACTTGTAGTAAAAAATCTTACCCAAAAAGGTAAGTTTGAAAATGTGTCATTTTCACTGAAAAAAGGAGAAGTGTTAGGCATAGCTGGAATGCTTGGATCTGGTAGAACGGAACTTTTACGTTGTATTTTTGGTGCGGATAGTTATGATAGTGGAAGTATTATTGTTGATGGTAAGGAAGCACCAGAGAACTCCACACCAATGAAGATGAAGAAAATGGGATTAGGTCTGACGCCTGAAGAGAGAAAAACGCAAGGAGTTATTCTGATTCATTCTATTAGAGATAATTTGTGTTATGCAAGTATGGACAGAATGACCAAAGGGCATGTAATTAATAAAAAAAAGAGAAAACAGTTTGCAGATAAGCAAGTAGAAGATTTACAGATTAAAATTCCAGATTTGATGGCAACTGTAGGATCTTTGTCAGGGGGGAATCAACAAAAAGTTGTCATTGGAAACTGGTTGAATACAAATCCTAAAATTATGATGTATGATGAGCCGTCGAGAGGAATTGATGTGAAGGCAAAGCAACAAATTTTTCAAATTATGTGGGATCAATCTAAAAAAGGAATGTCTAGCATTTTTGTGTCATCGGAGTTAGAGGAATTATTAGAGGTGTGTCATAGAATTCTGATTATGTATATGGGGCGAATAGTAGGAGAAGTTACTTTAGATCATGAAGTTACTATTGATACACTATATTCATATTGCATGGGAGGAAAAGTAGAATGAAAACAATAAAAATAGGATCTATTCAAATGGAATTATTTTCGAAAAAAAATACAAAAAAATTTTTTCTTGATCATTTAATTGAATTGCTTTTGCTAGTTTTGATTATTGGAATTAGCATTGCGTCTCCATCATTTTTAACAGCGGGAAATATATTAAATATTTTGAGAAGTTCTGCAATGAAAGGTGTTATTGCTTATGGCATGTGCATTGTTATTATATCAGGTGAAATTGATCTTTCAGTAGGTTCACAGGTAGCACTTAGCGGAATTCTTGTTGCGTGGACATCTAAAAAATTATCTGAAGCAGGCATTATGCCGATCCAGATAGGAGCAATTGCTGGTATTGCATTTGCAATAGCAATAGCAATGCTTGTGGGATTATTTCATACTTGGGCACGGCATAAGTTTAATATGCCAAGTTTTATTATTACATTGGCAACTTTGAATATTATGTATGGAGTTGCAGCACTTGTGTGCGGTGGATTTCCTGTATCTAATGGTTATCCAGAATGGTATGCATATTTAGGATCAGGAGAAGTTTTGGGAATTCCTGTTCCAGGTTTAGTTTTCATTATAATTTTTATAATGTTTTGGTTCTTAACAGAAAAAATGGATTTAGGGCGACAAATATATGCAGTAGGTGGAAATGCAGAAGCAGCACGTTTAAATGGAATTAGTGTATGGAAAACAAGACTTTTTGTATTTTGTAGCGTACAGGTTATGTGCGTACTTTCAGGAATTATGAATTCAGCACAGGTTCGTTCAGCTACTTTTACATTTGGACGTGGATGGGAGACTTCAATTATTTCCTCCGTTGTAATTGGGGGAACAAGTATGCTTGGTGGAATTGGAACTGTATGGGGAACTTTAATAGGAGTTTTATTTACTGGTGTAATTAGTAATGGAATGACATTACTAAATGTAAATGAATACATGCAGTATGTTGTAAATGGAGCCATTATGTTCTTAGCGGTAATGTTTAATACATATATGACAAAAAAGAGAAATAATTAATATGGAGGCAAGATATGAAATTAGGAGTAGGATTATATCATTATATGTTAACAGAAAGAGAATTCGCATTTGCAAGGCAGTGTGGATGTACAGATTTGATTGTACATTTGGCAAATTATTATAGTAATGATAAAGATATTGTAAAAGCAACCGATGAAACATCAAATTACGGTTCATCAGTTGCAATGGATTCTGTATGGAAATATGAAAATATAAAAGCACTTTGCATGAAAGCGGAAAAGCAAGGACTTCGCATATATGGAATTGAAAATTTCAGTCCGGCAGATTGGTATGATGTTTTATTGGATGGACCTAAAAAAGAAGAACAAATGGAAAATTTGAAAGAAATAATTCGAAATGTTGGAAAAGCAGGTATTCCGTGTTTTGGTTATAATTTCAGCTTGGCAGGAGTATGGGGACATCAAAAAACAACAGAAGCTAGGGGAGGAGCAGTTAGTACTTGTTTTGATGCAGATTTGTTAAAGTTAGATGCGAAAATTCCATGTGGTGAAGTATGGAATATGACATATGCTGAGAATGCTACTGGTGAATTTATCGAAGAAATTGGGTATGAGGAGCTTTGGGAGAGATTACGTTGGTTTTTGGAACAAATTCTTCCAGTAGCTGAGGAAGCAGGGGTAGTTATGGCACTACATCCAGATGATCCTCCGATGCCGTTTTTGAGAAATACGCCGAGGCTCGTATATCAGCCAGAACTTTATCAAAAAGTATTGGATTTGGTTCCAAGCCCATCTAATGCAATAGATTTTTGTATGGGAAGTATTCAAGAAATGACTCATGGAAATATATATGATGCTTTGGAACAATATGCTTCACAAGGGAAGATTGCTTATACTCATGTGCGAAATGTCCGTGGAAAGGTTCCTAAATATACAGAAGTATTTGTAGATGATGGGGATATTAATATTGCAAAAGCATTAGAAATATTAAAAAAGAACGATTTTAAAGGGGTCATGATTCCGGATCATACTCCACAAATAATATGCGATGATAGTTGGCATGCAGGAATGGCATATGCGTTAGGATTTATAAAATCAGAAATGATGCATTTGGAGTAAATACATGTTAATTATATGGAGAGGAGAGATGTAGAGATGAATTTATTTGAATTAACAGGTAAAATAGTTTTTATTACAGGGGGAACTAGAGGAATTGGACTTTCGATTGCAATGGCGATGAAAGAAGCAGGAGCAAAAGTATGGATTCATGGAAGCAAAGAAGAAAGTACGGCTAAAATAGCAAAAAAATATGGATTTTCATACGTCTATGGTAATTTAAAGGAAGTAGAAAAAATAGATGAAATGTTAAACCCTTTTTTACAAGAAGAGGAAAAGTTAGATGTGTTGGTAAATAATGCAGGATTTGAAACGCATTGTGAAATGCAAGAAATATGTGAAGAAGAATTAGATGCCGTTTATAATGTGAATACAAAATCCCCATTGTTTATTATACAAAAAGTACTTCCTTTGATTCGGAAAGCAGGTGGAGGTTCCATTATTAATGTTACATCTATTCATCAGAAAGTACCAGTAAGAACAAATGGAGCATACTGTCTGTCAAAATCAGCGCTTTCGATGTATACGAAAGTTGCAGCATTAGAATTGGCTAAGGAAAATATTCGAGTGAACAATTTGGCGCCAGGCGCAATTTTGACAGACATGAATAGAGAAATTGTCGAATCTATGGATTTTGATCAGTGGATTCCTATGGAGAGAGTCGGACGTTCAGAAGAGCTGGCAGGACCTGCGATTTTTCTTGCTTCGGAAGCTTCTTCCTATATAACAGGCGCAACGTTGTATGTGGATGGAGGATATAGTGAAAATCTTTTACGCTATTAGGGAGGAAATATATGAATTGTCGAAATTATGGTTGTCGCATTACAACAGATGTAACTATTAAAGGAAATAATGTAGTTATAATGGAAAATCAAATTTTGAGAGTGACGATTTTAGTAGACAGAGGTTCGGATATAATTGAACTTTTATACAAGCCGGAAGATATAGATCTGATGTGGAGATCTCCGGTAAGACTTCATAGGCGTTCTGAATATATTTCATCAACAGGAAATAGTTTAGGAAACTATCTGGATCATAACTCTGGAGGGTGGCAGGAAATTTTGCCTAATGGTGGAAGCGAGTGTTTTTACAAAGGTGCATGTCTTGGGATGCATGGAGAAATATCCAATATTCCGTGGGAATATAAGGTGTTACGAGATGATCCGGAAGAAATTGTACTTCAGTGTTCTATTACTACATTGCGTTCACCATTTCGATTAGAGAAGATTTTAAGATTAAAAGAAAATGATGGAACTATTTATATTGAAGAAAAATTAACAAATCTGGCGAATGAAGAAATGAAATTGATGTGGGGACATCATCCTACAGTAGGAATTCCTTTTTTAGATGAAAATTGTAAAATTATTACAAATGCTAGAAAGGCTTTCACCTTAATTCCGCGGGATTTTAGTACACAGAGAGTAGATCCTGGTACAGAGTTTACATGGCCGATATATAAAAAAGATAATTTGGAGATAGATGTATCACAAGTTCCGCCAATGGGAAATCATACGGCAGATATGTTATATTTGACCGATTATACTGAACAGGCGGAGTATGAAGTATATAATGATAAGTTAAAATTATCATACGGAATGAGCTGGGATGGTAAAACATTTCCATATTTATGGATGTGGCTTGTGTGTAATGGAGCAGAAGAATATCCTTGGTATGGCAGGACATATAACTTGGCACTAGAGCCATGGACGAGTTATTCGTCAAATGGATTGATGGGGGCAATTGAAAATCAGAGTGCATTAAAATTAGAAGCAGGAGAAAGTAAAAAAACCAATCTTTGTTTCTGGGTTAGAAAAAAGGAGAATTAAGAAATGAAAAAAGATCAGAATAAATTAATAGAGATTGTAAAAAAGGAATTATACACACCGGTAGTGGGAGATATATTGGATCAGATGGGGTACTATCATCAGTTTTTGCCACAGGCAATTCGCCCATTGAGAGAAGATATGAAATTAGCTGGTTTTGCGATGCCAGTTTTAATGATTGATGTGTATGGAGAACAAGAAAAACCGTTTGGGTTATTAACAGAAGCACTGGATAATTTACAAGAAAATGAAATATATCTGGCAAGTGGTGGTGAGATGAGATGTGCATATTGGGGTGAAATTCTCACAGCTACTGCACGAACAAGAAAAGCAGTGGGAGCCGTAGTGAATGGTTGGCACAGGGATACGCCAAAAGTGTTGGAACAGAATTGGCCAGTCTTTTCTAGAGGTTGTTATGCACAAGACTCTTCTGTACGTACACAAGTTGTAAATTATCGATGTCCAATTGAAATTGGTGGAGTGCATGTTGAACCAGGTGATTTTGTATTTGGTGATATTGATGGTGTTTTAATAATCCCAAAAGAACATATTGAAGAAGTTATTGAAAAGGCGTTAAAAAAAGCAAGGGGAGAAAAGGTTGTAAGAAAATCAATTGAAGAAGGAATGAGTTCAACAGAAGCATTTGCAAAATATGGAATTTTATAAGAATTATATAGGAGGCAATTAACATGAGTGAAAAAAATATGTTTTTTGTGGGGTGTTATGCCGAAAAAGAACAAATAAGTGTACAAGGACTTTGTTTGAATAAAATTTCCGATGGGAAAATGGAACTCATTCCGCAGTTAAAAGGGACTGGGATATCTAATCCGTCGTATGTTACAGCTTCTGAAAATGGCCAGTTTATTTATACTGTGATGGAAGATATGACATATGAGTGTAAACTGGGAGGTGGTGTGGCAGCGTTAAAAATTGAAGATGGTAATATAAAACTAATTAATACGAGTGGAACTAAAGGTACATTGCCATGCCATATTTTACTAGATGAACAAAGAGGCTATCTATATGTTGCTAATTATTTAGGAGGTAGCATAGCGATGTTTCGAATAGGTGAAAATGGACAAATTATTGAAATGTGCGATTTTCACCAACTTACTGGGGCTGGACCAAACCAAGAACGTCAAGAAAAATCTCATGTGCATTTTCTTGGTTTTACTGCAGATAGAAATGGAATATGGGCAGTTGATTTAGGGGATGATAAAGTAAAATATTATACTATAGATCAGAATAATTCCAAGCTTATGCCTCAAGAAGAATGTGACATAGTTATGCCAGCTGGAGTAGGACCAAGGCATTTTGTACAAAATGGGAATAATAAATATATTATGTATATAATATGTGAACTAAGTTCAGAAGTATATGTGGTAGAATGCGGAGAACATGTTAATAAGATTCTACAATCGGTGTCGACATTACCTGAAGGAACGAAGAATAGTACATGTGCAGCAATTCATATATCTGTAGATAATAAATTCTTGTATGCGTCTAATCGTGGAGATGACAGCGTGGCTGTATATAAAATAAAAGAGGATTATACTTTGGAATTGCTTGAAATTGTAAAAAGTGGTGGGAGGACACCTAGGGATTTTTGTGTAGTTGATGATTTCTTGATATGTGCAAATCAAGATAGTAATTTGATTACTGTATTGCATAGAGATAAAAATACAGGAAAATTGACAAACACAGATTGTTCTTATAAGTGTAAATCACCAGTGTGTATAATAAATAAATTGTAAATTACTCAACTTTCCCACTAGTAAAAAGAGACTAGGGGGAAGTAAGATTTTCTTACTTCCCCCTAATTTCATATGCATATATTCTGTACAAAAATACTGAAAGCAGCATTGCACCGAATGGAATACAGTATGACGAATTCGTATACACCCAAAGGAAAAGATTTGTCATAATACTGCCTGTTACAAGTAATAAAAGCGCCGGTAAAGCAAGAAAAATTAATTCCTCAATAATTTTGAAATTTTTCATATTGCATAGGAAAAGCATGAGCAGAAATGCAACCACATAGTAGATTGCATGCAGTCCATTTCCTAAATACATAATAATTGTTGCCTTCGGGGAATCAAAAAGTTCCCATAAGTGATTCTCATAGATTTTCAATTGTGATGTCGCAAAATAGTGAAGTACAAAGCTTAATATCAATCCACAATACAGTCCCCAAAATCGAAATCGATCTTTCATTGCATGTCCTCCTTGTATAATTTGTGCAAATGAATTGAAAATATTTCCCTGTGTCATGAATTTTAGTTGTGAACCTTTTTTGAGTATTGAAATATCTTCTTTTATTTATTGAATTATCATTATCTTCAGAATACTATGAAAAAAGATAGATTGTCAATTTGATTATATCAATAGAATAGACTGATATATCAGTGCGGACTATGAGAAAAAAAGAATTAAAATATGTTTATTTCTGTTTTTTCAACCGTTCTTTTTCTTCCCGCAGCAGTGTGACATTCAGATCATTTTCACTGGCGGTTTTATCCACCCAGAGATTCAGGGAATCTACGGCGAGGGAAATTTCATCCAGCTTCTGGCTGATAAATGCGAAATCTTTAATCTCATCATCGGAGATTTTCCCGTCTCGGGCAATCTGGATCAGTCTGCTGGTGAGTGGATTGATTTCATTGAGACAGGCAATTGTCTCCAAGATAATATTGGAGAGTTCGCCGACTTCCACTTCCGGAACGTAGCGCTGCCCGATGGCACATTTATGGGAGCAGTAGTAATTGCAAAGATCCGGGCGTTTGTAGCAGTCCGCCATCTGCACGACGTCGTAAGGAGTCGGCTCCTGTGTTTCGTATTCAATTTTTTCAATCCGGGAGGAAGAAACTCCTGCCATCAGCTCACTTGCTTTCTCGCGGGTGAGTTCTTTTTCTTCCCGGCATAACTGATAGATTGTCTTATTTTCACGCGTTGATTGTTTTCCCATAATTTATATAAATCCTTTATCATAATTTGTGATGAGTCCATATTTCCCGAAATCCGCGGAATATCAATATTTATTACTCTTTATTGAATATGTATTATCATGTCTTAAGTTATTATACTGGAATCATCGAAAGACAGCAAGAACAAGTAATTAAGGCGGAGTGTAAATGAATGCAGAACACAGAATACGACTGATACGGGTGATAGAAAAAATAGAGAAAAATCCAAAGTTCAGCAAAAAAATTGGTATCAAAGATAAGACAAAAGAAAAATTACAGGAAAGACGAGGAGTAAGAGTATGAAGAAAAAAATTAAGATTGGATTTGTGGTGTTAGTTTTCATTGTGGTAAGCGTATGTGGAGTGTCTGTTTACAGGCATTTCACAGCGCCGAAAAAGGAAAGTGTTCCGCTTGAGACGGTGATTCAGAATTCATCGGATCTGACAACGCAGAAAATGGTGATTTCAGACGTGTTCGAGTGTACGAAAGGAAAGATTCCATTGCTCACAAAGAAAGATTTTCTGGTACAGTACAGAACAACCGTAACTGCCGGATTTGATGTAAGCGAAGCAGAAGTGGAAGAGACAAAGGATAAGGTGACAATCACGATTCCGCATTGCACAGTCGATGAAGATTCAATCAAGATTAAATCCGATGACATCACACTATATGATACGAATTTTGCAATGTTAAATGTAGAACCGGAAGCTCTTCTGGAGGTGTTGGGTGAGGCAGAGACACGGGCAAAGAAGTTAGCAGAATCTGATGAATACGGATTTATCGCGGCAGCAGATGCGAATGCAGAAAATGTAGTACACAGCCTGTATGATAACATTGTAGATGGAAGAAAAGTCGTGGTAGAGTTTAAGTAAAAAAAGAAAAAATCCCCTTGTTTTGTGGTAAAATTACGATATATGATGTCAGCACGAAGCACAAAGTAATTTGCAGGCATTGTAATGTAAAATTGAGCTACAAAATAAAGGGATTTTTTTCGTGAATAAATTTTTCAATCATTACTGGATTATGGCTGCGGGATTAGAGATTGATGAAAAAAGGAGATTAAAATATGCCAAGAGTAAGAATTATTAAGAAAAATGATGAGTATTCTTCCGAGTATGACTTGGGAGATATTTTTGAAATCACAGGAACCTGGTACGGCGGCGTACACATTGAGGGAAAATCCGGGGTTCCGGTTTCGTTGGACAAGGATGAATATATGGAACTGGACACAGAACCACAGGAGCAAAAAAATCCGGCAGTAGGAGAAGTGCCGGAGCGGGACATTTTTGTAGGAGATATTGTGCAACATTTTAAACGGGAGTGGGTGTCTTCTGAAACTTCGGAATACTTATACAAGGTTCTGGCATTTGCGCAGCATACGGAGACGGGAGAGAAGCTGGTCGTTTATCAGGGGATGTATCCGCCGTTCAAGATATGTGCCAGACCGTATGATATGTTTATGAGTGAGGTGGATCGGGAAAAATATCCAAAGATCCGGCAAAAATACCGGTTTGAAAAAATAAAATTGTAGAAGAGTAGCGCCAGAGAAGCGTGGATATTCAGATGCCGGTCATGGATGGCTACATGGCAACGAAAAAGATCCGAAGTCTGGAAGATTCGGATCTTGCAAATATTCCTATTATTGCACTTTCTGCAAATGCATTTGAGGAAGACAGAAAAGCATCGACCGATGCCGGAATGAATGGACATCTGGCAAAACCGGTCAATGTATCAGAATTATTGAAAATGCTTTGTAAACTGCTTTAGCAAAAATTTGATTTCTGCAAAATATTCCCGGAACATATTGTTCGGCAGATATACTTTCGTGGAGCCGCAGGAAATACCGTAAGCGTTTGGTATCTTCTGCGCCCGCGCAATCTGCATAGCGCGGAACATATGAAAATCATTGGTCAAAATTCCAACGGTATTCGTTGTGTTGCTATCCAGTGCGTGATTTATCGTATCTGCAGAAATCAGTTTCATGCTGTTAGTCAGATTCTGAGCGGTGGTGGTTGATTTATCCTCCAGAATAATGCGCCCGGAATCAATTCCGCGTTTCACCAGATAATCTGCCATGCAGCTTGCCTCTGTAAAGGGTTCGTTAGATCCCTGACCGCCGGTGACAATGCATCGGGTTTCCGGATTTGCAGACAGATATTCATAAGCCTTGTCCAGTCGAAATTTTAGGACCGGGCTTGGACCATTTTTATAGACTTGTGCACCTAACACGATAAGATAGTCCAGATTATCAGGACCCGCTACATGCATCTGGCTTATGATTAGTCCTTCAATAATAAGGAAAGATGCCAGACAACCGGCAAATATAATGACAATTCCTTTTTTTAGAATATCAGGGAACATTTTCCATAGATTAAAATGAATTCCCAAAGCAACGCATATAAAAAAGACAGCCAGACCGAGCCAGACTGCGAAAAATGCTGTACCAGAGCCAATAGCGCGGACTGCAATGCCGTATGTGCCACATACTAAAGCCAGTATAATGCATAAAAGAAATAAAAAAGTGTGCATGTAAATGATAAACCTTTCTACAAATTTATTTACATTCTATCATAGATTGGTAAGAAATCCTACCTTTTTACATTGTATCGAAAATGTGAAAGATTTATAATGGAACGATAGAAATTCGAATGAAAAATGTTGATAAAAAGTAAAATGGACTTGAAGAAGTGTTGATAAGTTCTGGAAAATAACCGTAAAAAGAGGATAAGCAGATGGATTATAACCGGATCATGCAGGAAATATTAAATATTGGAGAAGAGCTGTTGAAAAGCGGGGCAGAAATATTTCGTGTGGAGGACAGTCTGTATCGCATGTGCAGAAGTTATGGATTTGTGCGAAGTGATGTCTATGCTTCGCAGATCAATATTCAAATGACGGTGGAGACGCCCGAAGGAGAGATTATCACACAGATCCGTTATATTGAAATGACGAGTCCTCATTATGATAAACTGGATCAGCTTAATAACTTGTCCAGATATGTTTGTGCCAATACTCCGAAACAGGTAGAGATTCATGAACGTTATGAAAAAATTGCAAAAAGTAAAGTACTTGCATTTCCACTTATGGTGCTGGCACAGATTGTAAGTGGAACTTCATTTGCAATTTTTTTCGGAGGAGGACGAAATGATGCGATTGTAGCCGTTTTTGCTTCAGCTGCAATGGCACTTACCGGATACTGGATTGGAAAACAGGAAAAGAATCCGATGATCTATAATCTAGTTCTCGCATTTGTAACAGAGATGGTGATACTTTTAGCAGAAAAAATGGGAATTGCAATTCATTCGGATCGTATTATGATCGGGATTGTCATGGTGCTGATCAGTACCCTTGGCGTGATCAATGGACTGCGTGATGTTGTTCAGAGAAACTTTACTTCCGGAACTCTGGAGATTATGAATTCTGTGCTTGGAGCCCTCGGAATTGCATTTGGGATTGCTTTAGCAATGAAAATGTTGCATGGCGGTGGAAATGCAGGAGGAGCAGTGCTAAACTCCAATATATTTGTGCAGGCGGTTTCGGTATCAGTCGGAAGTATCGGACTGGCTGGAATTTATCAGATACGTGGCAAAAAAGTTATTTATTCAGGGATTGGAGCATTTCTGACATGGACAGTCTATCTGATTGTGAGACAATTCGGCGGCAGTTATTTGTTTGGGATGCTTCTGGCAGCTGTATTTGTGGGAATGTACGCATTTGTAATGGCCAGGATTAATAAAGCGCCGTCCACAATCTTTCTGACAGCATCCGTATTTCCGCTGATGCCGGGAGCCAATCTTTATTATATGATGTACGGCTGTGTGAAGCAGAACATGGCGCTTGCCATAGAACATATGATTCTCCTGGTGGAGACCTGTCTGATGATCGTATTTGGATTTTTACTTGTGGATATTGTATCGAGAATCGTGATGCGAATTTTGGGACAGGAATATCATATTGGAAAGATTCAGTAATGGAGAAAAAATAATCGGATCAGGGGAATATTTTGTCAGAAAAAGAAACATACTAATTTCATGTTGAAAATGAGTAAAGGGAGTTGGAATACATGAAATTAGTAAAAGGAGCGCAGAGTATAGCATATGACCGGGCGCCTTATCTTATCAGCAGTGCATCTGTTGTCGGGAAAAAAGAAGGGGAAGGGCCGATTGGAGAAATGTTTGACCTGGTCGGAGAAAGTGATTTGTTTGGAGAAAATACGTGGGAGGAAGCAGAGAGCACGATGCAAAGAGAGGCCTGTCTGCTTGCCATGGGAAAGGCGCATGTCAGCCAGAATCAGGTACGGTATCTGTTTGGCGGGGATCTTCTAAGACAGGGAATTGCAACGAGCATGGGAGTGGAAAAACTGCAGATTCCGATGTTCGGGCTTTACGGGGCGTGTTCAACATCGGGAGAAGCATTGGCATTGGCATCTATGAGTGTGGCAGCAGGATATGGCGAATATATACTTGCAGTGACCTCCAGTCATTTTGGAAGTGCGGAAAAAGAATTTCGTTTTCCACTAAGTTATGCGAATCAAAGACCATTGTCTGCCCACTGGACTGTGACTGGAAGTGGAGCGTTTCTTGTGGGGGAAAAGGAGAGCCATGTGAGGATAAGTGGTCTGACAGTGGGAAAAATTGTGGATTACGGTCTGAAAGATTCGCAGAACATGGGAGCGTGTATGGCGCCGGCGGCCTGTAATACGATCTGGCAGAATTTACAGGATTTTGGAAGAACGCCGGAAGATTATTCCCGGATTATTACAGGAGATCTCGGATATGTGGGACAGAGCATTCTTTTTGATCTGCTGCTTGAAAAAGGTTATGATATCCGTGGAAAACACCTGGACTGTGGTATGACGATCTTTGATCAGCAGACCCAGGACACCCATGCGGGAGGCAGCGGATGCGGGTGCGCGGCAACGGTACTTTCAGCATATATTCTTCCCAAAATCGAACGGGGAGAATGGGAACGTGTGTTGTTTGTGCCTACAGGAGCACTCATGTCTACGGTCAGCTACAACGAAGGTGCAAGTGTGCCGGGGATTGCCCACGCGATTGTGTTGGAGCATGAAGCTTAGAATATAAGTGGATATTTGGTTTTCGAAATGGAGAGGAGACAGATATGGATTATATAAAAGCATTTATTATAGGTGGAATCATCTGTGCTCTGACGCAGATCCTGCTGGATAGGACAAAACTAATGCCAGGGCGTATCATGGTACTTCTAGTGTGTAGCGGGGCAGTTCTTGGAGCGATTGGAATCTATCAGCCATTCCAGGATTTTGCCGGAGCTGGTGCGAGCGTACCATTGTGTGGGTTCGGGAACCTTCTTTGGAAAGGAGTCCAAGATGCTGTAGATCAGGAAGGATTCATCGGAGTGTTCCTGGGAGGATTCAAAGCCAGTGCAGTCGGTATCAGTGCAGCATTAATATTCGGATATCTCGCATCATTGATATTCAGTCCTAAAATGAAAAGATGACTTTTTATATCGCTCAGATTAGACAGGATTTTCTATGCCTGCTGCGTCATATATTACAGTTTTCTCCGCAAACTCGCCAAAAGGCAGGCTCAGACAGTGCTCCGAAAATTGAATTATACTCGCAGGCATAACGAAAATCCTGCCATTAATCCTCGCGATGTAGAAAGTTCAGGCGGAAGTTGTGTGCGGGGACTTGGTGTACTCGTTCCTGCGAAAGCCTCACTATAGTCACCAAGAAATTAAACATGAAACATAAAAATTAAGAAATACTTCATAATTTCTACCGGAAGTATTTCTTTTTTTATGTTTTAATGAACGTATGTAATATATAATTGAGAAAATAGATTTTTCAATTCTTAAGACAATTGGAAGATTTTTGCAACACCTGCGAGTATAGTGCGGTTTTCGGAGCACTGTTTGAGCCTGTTCTCAGGCGAGTTTGCGGAGAAAACTGCAAATAGACGACGCAGCAGGTGTAAAAAATCTTTCATGTCTTCAAGAATGAAAAATCTGTATAACAATGTATATAAAGGAATAAAACATAAAAAAGAGGGAGGGTATATGGAAAAAGTCATAGAGGTAAAGAATCTGTATAAACTCTACCGCGTGGGTGATGAAGTCGTGCGTGCTTTAGATGGCGTAGATTTTAATATTTATAAGGGCGAGTTCTGCGCGATTGTCGGAACATCCGGATCTGGTAAATCGACCCTTCTGAATATGCTGGCAGGGCTCGAAAAACCGACAAAAGGCGAGGTCATCATTAGCGGCGAGCATATCGAAAAGAAGAACGAAGAAGAGTTGGTAAAGTTCCGGCGGGACAATGTAGGATTTATCTTTCAGTCTTTCCACTTGCTGGGGACTATGAATGCAGTGGAAAATGTAGCTCTGCCGTTGAGCTTTCGAGGAGTCCCGAAAGATGTAAGATTAAAAAAAGCGGATAAGATGCTGGATCTTGTAAATCTTGGAAAGCATAAGAAACATATGCCAAACCAGATGTCTGGCGGACAGCAGCAGCGAGTCGGTGTAGCGAGAGCGCTTGTGGTAGATCCGAAGATTATTTTTGCGGATGAACCAACGGGAAATCTGGATTCCCATACATCGGAAGAGGTCATGGAACTGATGCAGCAGGTAGTAAGGCAGCAGAAGAAAACATTAGTTATGGTAACTCACGATAATCATCTCGCGACCTATGCTGACAGAGTGTTCCATATCAGTGACGGTAAGATCATAAAGATAGAAAATCACAGAAAGAATGAGGCTAATAAGGAGGAAAAGAAAAATGAGTAGATCAAGGAGAATGATGGCGGTGGTCGTAGCGGCACTTTTGATTGCTGCGATGATATTACCGGGGCTGGCGGTGAAAGCAGAGGCGGCAGAAGAGCCGGAAGAAAAGCCGAAAGTTGAAGTATCTTTAGTTGGGGATAATCAGACGTTTGAAGCCGGGGAGACAAAAACACTTACAGTACAAATAACTAATAATAGTGGGCAGGAATTGAACAATGTAAAAGTGGCGCCGGATATGAGCAAGAAAAAAGCAGGTGACTGGCCATTTGAAAAAGACTGGAAACAGTACTCTGAGAAAATAGACGGTGTTGTTGCAAATGGTAAGTCTAAAAGTGTTTCCTTTGATTTTACAAGACGAGAGGGAGCAAAGAGAAATAGTTATACGATTCCATTTTCCGTGTATGTGCAAGGCATCGACGGTGCAATTGTAACAGATTCAATATTTGTTTACGCAAAAAATGAAACTGTAACGCCAGAACCGACACCGGGAGATAATTCTCAAAACCAAGGTGATGCAGGAAATGGCAGCGCAGCAGGAAGTGGCTCTGATAGCGCTGATATGAATGTAACTGCAGATGATGGCGCGGTTGCTTATAGTGGCGGCGGAAGCGGCAGTGGAGGAAGCAGTTCCGATGGTTCTGTGCCACGAGTTATCGTAACAGGATTTGATACCAATCCGGCAGAGGTGCATGCAGGAAGTGATTTTACACTGACGATTCATTTGAAAAATACATCGAAGAAAACAAAAGTCCAGAATATGTTGTTTGAGCTGGAAGCTCCGACGGAAGGTACTGATGAGCAGACAAGTGCGCCGGCATTTCTGCCAACTTCCGGTTCGAATTCCATTTATCTGGATGGAATTAAAGCTGACGGTACCGCAGATATTTCTATTACATTGAATGCAAAAGCGGATCTGCTGCAGAAGCCTTACAGCATTAATTTGAGTATGAAGTACGAAGATTCGCAGGCAACCCAGATTGATTCTTCCTCATCAATCTCGATTCCGGTAAAACAGGACGCAAGATTCGAATTCAGTGAATTTGAAATCAGTCCTCAGACCATTGAGGTCGGTGGCGAGGCAAATGTTATGTGCAGTCTTTATAATCTGGGAAGAATTAAACTGTATAATGCAAAAGCCAGATTTGAAGGCAATGGAATCAAAAAACAGGAGATTTTCATCGGAAATGTGGAGGCTGGTGCAACCGGTTCGATTGATGCCATGCTGGAAGGTGAAAAAGTGACGAATGGCAATTCTAAGATTACCATGACTCTTTCTTATGAAGATGAATCAGGAAATATATCTGAAACTACGAAGGATTTTGAACTGGAAGTCACTGAGGCAGTAGATGACTCTGATATGTATATGAATACAGACGGTGATGTGGACGCAGGTAGCAGTGGATTTCCGGTTGTTCCGGTCGTAGTAGTGATCGTGATCATAGCTGGTGTAGTGGCAGCAGTAGTATTTGTAAAGAAAAAGAAGAAAAAGCAGATGTTAAATGAAGAGGAGGAGCTGCTGGATGAGTTGGATAGATCTTCTGAGGATGAGCGCGAGCAACCTTAAGAGACGAAAGCTTCGTACATTTCTTACGGTGCTCGGAGTCGTCATCGGAACAGCATCTATCGTAGTTATGGTGTCTCTTGGACTTGGACTTCAGAAATCAGTCTATGATGAGATGGAGCAGTCAGGGGGGCTTACGACTATAAACGTAACGGGCAGCGAATCTGTCGGAGATGGGATGATGTATTCATCGAACTCCGATAATTCCGATGAGGCAAGCAAATATATTGATGACAATTGTGTGAAAAAATTCGGTGAGCTGGAACATGTAAAAGCAGCAGCACCAATCTATGAAACATCCGCAATTTGTCTGAAAGGGAAGTATGAAGGATATATTTCCCTGTACGCAAGTACACCGGAGGGCTTGAGAATGAGAGATATTAAGCTGGCAGATGGAGGAACTCTTCCAAAATCCGGGACTGGAAAGCTGGAGCTGGTTTATGGTAACAATGTTCTGACCAATTTCAGTGAGAGAGGAAATAATTCATCAGGATATTGGGAGACAGGAGAACTTCCGGACATTGATCTGATGAAGGATTCTATGTTTATGATCCTGGATCAGGATGCTTATTACAACAGTCAGAGTTCCGGTGGGCTTCAGGTCGATGCAGGAACTGACGGAAATGGAACATCCAATGTTCCGCAGTCAGCCAAGAAACATATTGTAACTGCCAGTGGCGTTGTGGCAGGAGGCGTTGACGATTATAATATGAATTCCTACTATGTATTCTGTGATCTGGATACATTAAAACAGATTATGAAAAAGGAATTCAATGGAAGAGTGATTCCGGGTCAGCCATCTACAAAGTCTGGAAAAGCCTACAAAGAATTTTATTATTCTTCAGCGCAGGTCAAAGTAGATGATATGAGTAATGTCAATGATGTGGCAAAACAGATTCGCGAGATGGGGTATAATGTAGAGACAAATGTTGAATATATGGACAGCATGAAAAAGCAGATGGCGGTGATCCAGGCAGTACTTGGTGGAATCGGAGCCATTTCCCTGATTGTTGCAGCAATCGGAATTGCAAATACGATGATGATGTCCATATATGAGAGAACAAAAGAAATCGGAGTCATCAAAGTACTTGGCTGCAGCCTGAAAAACATTAAGCAAATGTTTCTGATTGAAGCAGCATTTATCGGACTCCTCGGTGGAATAGTCGGAAATATGGTGAGCTTTGCAATGTCTGGTGCAATCAATATGGTAACAGCACAAAGCTCGGCACTGGGAGTAGAAGGAAATATTTCTTATATTCCGGTATGGCTGGTGCTTATTTCTCTTGGATTTGCGATGCTGGTCGGAATGGTGGCGGGATATTTCCCGGCGCTTCGGGCAATGAGACTGAGTCCGCTTGCGGCAATCCGCAGTGAATAAAGTAAGCAAGAACAGGTGAAAAGGGGACAGGTGAAAAAATCACCTGTCCCAAAGTCTTTTATTCTTTTATTCTTCTATTATATGAATTTCCAGATAGTCAAATTCAATAGAATCTACGAAGTTATCCTGATGAAATCTTGTCTTTGCATGTCTTTTGAATTCATCAATATTGGAATCCAGCCAGATTGGATTGCTCAGATCAAATTCATGGCAGACTTCGTCAATCGCATGAAAAATTTTGTGTGTGCGGGTGTCATCGTTATCAACTTCTATGACAGTATCCCGCAACATTCTATTATCTTTAAATTCTTTTGCCCATAATCGGAACATAGAAAATCCTCCTTGTATAATTTTTAGCGGTTGATAATAATGATGTAATCGGATTGCTCCATTGCTATGCAATTCCCGCAATCCTTGAACACCTCGAACTCCCATAAAATGGTGTACTCACACCATTTTATTTCGTCCTCGGTGTTCAGCGTGTCAAAAAGTATAAATTGCTTATTTGTGCGAGCACAAACACAATTTATACTTTTGACACTTACATCATATCGATCACATTTCCGTCCAGATCTTTCCAGATGAATTCCTGGTCATAGATCATATATCCGTGTGCGGAATTCTCTTTTGGAATAGACACAGAACCTGGATTCATGTAAATGAAATCAGCCATATCCTGATTTGCAGGAATGTGTGTGTGTCCATTCAGGAGAATATCTCCCTTCTTTAACATTGGCGGATTTGCAGGATTATGGTGATGACCGTGAGTTGCAAAAATAGTATGACCGTCCAGTTCAATAAAACAGTAATCGGCAAGAATTGGAAATTCCAGTACCATTTGGTCTACTTCGGTGTCACAGTTGCCGCGGACACATAACAGCTCCTCTTTCATAGCATTTAACATAGTAATAACAGCCTTTGGGTTGTAGTCTTTTGGCAGATCATTTCTTGGCCCATGATAAAGAAGGTCACCTAATAATAATAGTTTGTCAGCTTTTTCCCTTTTGTATGCTTCAATCATTTTCTCACAATAATATGCAGAACCATGTATATCAGATGCAATCATTAATTTCATAAGTTTTATTTCCTCCAGAATTCGTAAATATATTTAGTTACAACTTTTCTACGACGGATTATAGCACAAAAGAAAGCGGTCGTGTATAATTATGGTAAATTCAAGTGGATTTTATACCAGCTTTTATACCGGAAAGGAAATACGATTATGGAAGATGAAATTATTGAAATATATGAATATAATGATCAGACACTCGAGCTATCACTTGTGACAGAAGAGGAAATCCCGGAGGCTCTTGAAGTTGTCAGAGATACATTTGAAAGGACAAAGAATAAAAAGTGCAAGGTCTTTCGCCTGGAATCTGATGAAAAAATGCGTTCTTATATGACAGACAAAGGATTTGCAGTAAAAGCGATGCGTTATGGCGAGATGGTGGCAGTGTTTGTTGTCCAGACGGAAGGCGTGGACAAAATTCTTGCGGAAACCGGACTTGAACTTAGCGAGGAAGAAAGGAAAAGTGCTGCATTGATCTATTCCTGGTATCCTATGACTTATATAAGAAATGGGGAGGGGGTACCGGTACGATTGATTAATAAGATGATGCGTGCAGCAGAAAAAGTGATGTGGGACAGAGGTATCCATTATGCGGCAGGAATTATAGATTATGGAGTTACACGGGCAATGGGAACATTTGGGCGCAGCAGATATGAGGAAAGAGGAGATTTTCAGAAAGAAAACGGAAAAATGCAGACGCTCTTCTGGAAGGATCTGAAGAAAGTAGAGAGTCATTTGATGAATGGCGATGATGATTGTCCTTGGTTCCGTATTGAACAGGCCCAGGAGCAGGAAGGACCGGAAATTTATAATTTTATGCAGAGAATTTATGAGGGCATTCCGGATAAGAGCTGGTTCAGTATGGATAAAGAGGAGAAGATTCTTCGCTATGTGGCGACAGCAGGATTTGCAGTAAAAGCAGAGGCTCCGGTGGGAGGACATGAATACGAACTGGCAGGAATTTTTATAGCCCGGACATCAGAACTTGGGGAGGAGAATCTGGGAAAATATCTGAATTTAAACGAGGAAGAGCTTACCCGTGTCGCGCATATGGAAATTGCGATGGTAGATGAAGAATTCCGGGGAAGAGGTCTGCAAAAAGAACTGATGAAAACAGCGGAAGAACATTTGAAATTCTTAGGGTATCACTGGCTTATGGGGACTGCTCATCCGGAAAATGTGTACAGTGTGAATAATTTCCGAAAACTCGGGTATGAGATTGTGGCCAAGGACCTGAAATACGGCGGACTTCCGAGATATGTTTTCTGCAAGAAAATATAAGGATGTCATGATAATAAAAGACTGCAGAAAATAAATGTTTTTAATCTACATCTATTTCTGCAGCCTTTTCATGTAATTGTACACTTTTTTACTATATTTCCTGAATTGGTAATTCGGACAGCTTAAGTGTATTAAGATAATTAATGATCTGCTTCCCAGCGTCCCGAAGCTCCACATGGAAGGATCAGTCCGGAGCTTGTGACCGGAAGACCGATTTCCTGAGAGTCTACATGTCCATGGAAGGATTTTAACTCTGTTCCGAGCATGTAAGTTAATACGGCAGGAGCAAGCCCTGTTGTATAGGAGTTGATCAGGAAGAAAAGTGGATCCTCAGAAAGAATCTGAGTACACAGCTTAATAAGTGGATGAATGGCATCCTCGATCTTCCAAATCTCACCTTTTGGTCCGCGGCCGTAAGACGGCGGATCCATAATGATAGCATCGTAATGATTGCCGCGGCGGATTTCTCGTTCTACAAATTTTACACAGTCATCTACAAGCCAGCGGATTGGTTTATCGGACAATCCGGATGATGCGGCATTCTCCTTCGCCCAGGCTACCATACCTTTGGAAGCGTCCACGTGAGTGACATGTGCGCCGGCAGCGGCTGCTGCAAGTGTAGCTCCGCCGGTGTAGGCAAAAAGGTTCAGAACTTTGACCGGGCGTCCGGCATTGCGGATCTTATCACCAAACCAGTCCCAGTTTGTTGCCTGCTCCGGAAAAAGTCCAGTGTGTTTGAAACTGAATGGTTTTAAATTGAATGTCAGCTCACCATAGTGAATTTGCCATTGTTCTGGTAAATCAAAAAACTCCCATTCACCGCCGCCTTTTTTGCTGCGGTGGTAGTGACCGTTCATATGCTTCCAGCCTTTTTCTTTTTTTGGGGTATCCCAGATGACCTGCGGGTCCGGGCGTACCAGTGTGTAATCACCCCAGCGTTCCAGCTTCTCGCCGCCGCTGCAGTCGATGACTTCATAATCTTTCCATTTATCTGCAATCCACATAATAAAACTCCTTTAAAATTTATATATTTATATAGAAAATCATTGGATATTTTACGGATTTTACCGTTCAGACTGAAGTGCAGTGCTATTTTGCACAAAAACTCAGTATCATAAGTGTAGCATAGGCACAGCACATTTTCAATTATAGATATTTTCTATATAAACGGACAACTATTATAAAAGTCAATTTGAAGATGTGCGAGAATCTTCTTATAATATAAAGAGGAGGGAGAAATTATGTTTATTGACACACACATGCACGAAATGACATATTCACCAGACAGCTTCCTGAAGCTGGAAGAGATGGTTCGGATCGGTAAGGAGAAAGGGCTTGGAGCGCTTTGCATTACGGATCATGACAGTATGGGGCTTAAGGACTATGCAGCAGAATATACAGCGAGGACAGGCTTCCCGATTTTTGTTGGGATTGAGTTTTATTCTCTTCAGGGAGACATTGTCGCATTTGGAATTGAAGATTACCCGAAAGAGCGAATCCCGGCACAGGATTTTATAGATCTTGTAAAAACACAGGGAGGCGTTTGTTTTGCAGCGCATCCATTCCGCAATAATAACCGTGGTCTGGAGGAGAATCTGGCTTTGGTACACGGTCTGGACGGTGTGGAAGTACTCAATGGAAGTACATCTTTTGCAGCATGTATGAAAGCAGCGGCATATGCAAGGCAGTATGGATATTTTACACTTGGTTCCAGTGACTGTCATGTGCCGGAAAAAGTCGGTGTGTGTGCGACATATTTTCCAAATGAGGTCAGAACGATGGATGAATTCCTGACAGAGTTCAAAAAGGGACAGATGAAGCCAGCGTATTATGTTCAGGGTGGCTATCGTGTCCTGGAAGTCCAGAATAACGACAAAAAAGTCCAAAATAGTATAAAAATACCATTTACCTTTCCAGCTAGAAGTGATAGTATGTATCTATAGTGTGCGTAAGAAATGGTATATTTAAATAAAAGAAAGGTGGAAATATACAATGATTACAGTTAACGCAATGGGAGATAACTGCCCGATTCCGGTTATCAAGACAAAAAAAGCAATGGATGCACTTACAGGACCGGAGACAATCGAAGTATTAGTTGATAACGAGATTGCCGTACAGAATGTGACAAAGATGGCTACAAGTGCCGGAGGAAAAGTTACATCTGAGCAGAAAGCTGAGAAAGAATATGTTGTTACAATCGAGATGGAAGGAGCACCGGCAGCAGAGGATGATGCGCAGGACGACAATACAGTTGTTGTAATAAGCTCTGACCGCATGGGTACAGGTAACGATGAACTTGGTAAAGTCCTGATCAAAGGATTTATTTTTGCTGTAACTCAGCTTGATAAATTACCAAAGACTATGCTTTTCTATAATGGAGGAGCAACACTTACAACTGAAGGATCTGATTCATTAGAAGATCTGAAATCTCTGGAAGCACAGGGAGTAGAGATTATGACATGTGGAACATGTCTTGATTACTATGGATTAAAAGACAAGCTTGCAGTAGGTTCTGTGACTAATATGTACAGCATTGTTGAGACACAGGCAAAAGCAACTAAGATCATTAAACCATAAGATGAGCACGCGAAGGGCGTGCCAGATGCTGTCTTGGGGGACAGCTCTGGAATTACCGGATTGAGATGAAAAGAGGAGCCTTCTGTTGTGACTGAATGGAAAGCTCCTTTTATTCATATATAATTATTTATTCAACATTGAGGAGGAATTAAGAAAAATGAAAACAAATGTCAAGTTGACTAGCTTAAGCAAGACTTCGGGGTGAGCGGCCAAAATAGGTCCGGAGACCCTTGCTCAGGTACTGAGTAAGCTGCCAAAATTTCAGGATGATAAGTTAATAGTAGGGATTGAGACATCCGATGATGCAGCCATCTATAAAGTCACTGACGATATCGCGATGATTCAAACGGTAGATTTTTTCACTCCGATTGTTGATGATCCTTATATGTTCGGACAAATCGCCGCAGCCAATTCATTGAGTGATGTATGGGCTATGGGTGGGGAACCGGCGGTTGCACTGAATATTGTTGGATTCCCGAATTGTCTGGATCCGGCAATCCTTGGTGATATACTGGCTGGTGGTGCAGATAAAGTAAAAGAAGCAGGAGCAGTGCTGGTAGGCGGACATTCTGTACAGGACGATGAGCCGAAGTATGGATTGTGCGTGTCTGGTTTTGTACATCCTGACAAGATATTCAAGAACTATGGATGCAGACCGGGAGATATTCTTGTATTGACAAAACAGATCGGAAGCGGTGTAGTAAATACAGCGATCAAAGCTGATATGGCATCACCTTCCGCAATCCGTGAAGCGGAGACGGTCATGGCGTCATTGAATAAACTTGGAAAACAAGTAGTTGAGAAATTCGACGTATCTGCATGTACAGATATTACAGGATTTGGACTTTTAGGACACTGTGTAGAGATGGCATCTGCCAGTGAAGTAACCTTCGAGATCAATGTCCGTGATATCGAATATTTTGCAGACGCAATTGACTATGCGAAGATGGGACTTGTTCCGGCGGGGGCATACAAGAACCGCGGATATTCTATCGATCAGGTCGAGGTTGGACATGTGGAAGATTTCTATCTGGATCTTCTGTATGATCCACAGACATCAGGTGGATTGTTAATGAGTGTGGCACCGGAGAATCTTCAGGAGATGCTTGCAGATTTTCGCGCGGCACATATGGATACTAAGGTTTCTATTATTGGAAAAGTGGCAGAGAAGAGCGATAAGCTGATTCGTCTGTATTAGTCAGACGAACAAAAGAATAAGAAGGGGAACAAAGAAGTTATGAATAAGAATATGTTATACCGCAGCATTCCGAAAGTGGATGTATTGCTGGAAGACCCGGAGATTCAGGGGCTGATTGAAACATACAGCCGGGATACGGTAGTGGAATCGATTCATTTGGAGATGGATGCACTTAGAAAATATATCGGAACATGCGAGGATGAGGAAAAGGCAAAAGAACAGATTGGGAATCTGAATATGAATGTTCGAAGAACAGTAACTGCCATGCATACACCGAATATGCGTTCAGTCATCAATGGTACAGGAACGATTCTTCATACGAACCTTGGACGAGCACCAATCAGCCAGAAACACATGAATCGGATCGCTCAGATTGCAACGGGATATTCTAATCTGGAATACAATCTGGAAGCCGGAAGACGCGGAGAGAGATATTCACATTTTGAAAAACTGCTCTGTAAGATTACAGGTGCAGAGGCTGCAATGGCGGTAAATAATAACGCGGCAGCTGTTATGCTTATTTTAAGTTCCCTTGCAAAAGGAGGCGAAGTCGTTGTATCCCGCGGTGAGCTTGTTGAAATCGGTGGAAAATTCCGGGTTCCGGATGTTATGGAACAAAGTGGAGCAACACTGGTAGAAGTCGGAACGACTAACAAGACACATTATGATGATTATGAGAGCGCAATTACAGAAGAGACAAAGGCGCTTCTGAAAGTTCATACAAGTAATTATCGAATCGTAGGATTTACAGATACAGTAGGAATTGATGAATTGATTCCGATTGCGAAAGAACATGATATTCCGGTCATTGAAGATCTGGGAAGCGGTGTTCTGATCGATCTTAGCAAATATGGGATCACTTATGAACCTACTGTTCAGGATTCCATCAGAAAAGGAGCAGATGTGGTGTGCTTCAGCGGCGATAAGCTGCTTGGGGGTCCGCAGGCTGGAATTATTATCGGTAAGAAAAAATATATCGATATGATGAAAAAGAACCAGCTTACCCGTGCTCTTCGAATTGACAAATTTACAGCAACAGCATTGGAACTGGTACTTCAGGAATACCTGTCTGAGGAAAATGCGATCCAGAATATTCCGGTACTTAAGATGATTACAAAGTCTTATGACGAGACGGTTGCAGAAGCAAAGACATTTAAGCGTATGCTTCAGAGAGCAAAGCTGCCTGCAGCTTATGAAGTTGTGGATTGTGAATCTCAGATTGGCGGAGGATCTCTTCCGCTGGAACGAATTCCAAGTGCTGCAGTTGCAATCCATCCGGAAAAGATCAGTGTTCCGGAACTGGAAGAACGTATGAGACATTTGCCTGTTCCGATTATTCCAAGAACGGTAAATGATACGATTCTTTTGGATGTGAGAACATTGGATAAAGATGCAATGACACTTGCTGTAAAGCAGTTAAAAGAGATGGATATATTAGAAGAAACAAGTCTTTTATAGAGACAATTAGGAGTATAGAGACAGATGAAGAATATTATCATTGGTACAGCCGGACATATCGATCATGGAAAGACAACTTTGATCAAAGCTCTTACAGGAAGAAATACAGACCGCTGGGAAGAAGAACAGAAGAGAGGAATCACCATAGATCTTGGATTTACATATTTTGATCTTCCAAGTGGAGACCGTGCGGGAATTATCGATGTTCCTGGACATGAGAGATTTATCAACAATATGGTGGCCGGAGTTGTAGGAATGGATCTGGTACTTCTTGTTATTGCGGCGGATGAAGGAATTATGCCGCAGACAAGGGAACATATGGATATCTTACATCTTCTGGGAATTGAAAAGAGTATTATTGTCCTGAATAAATGCGATATCGTAGATGAAGAATGGCTGGAACTGGTGGAAGAGGAAGTGCGTGAAGAATTAAAAGGCACATTTCTGGAAAAAGCACCGGTATGTAAGGTGTCTGCTGCAACCGGTCAGGGACTGGAAGAACTGATTCAGGTGATCGAGCATATGACAAGTGATGAAGTTGTAGCTAAAGATGTGAATACAATTCCGAGACTTCCGATTGACCGCGCATTTACATTGTCTGGGTTTGGCACAATCATTACCGGAACCCTTGTGTCTGGTACGATTCGTAAAGAAGATACTTTGGAAATGTATCCGATTGGCAAAGAGTGCAAGATTCGCAGCATTCAGGTGCATGGTCAGGATAAAAAAGAGTGTTATGCGGGACAACGTGTGGCAATTAATCTGTCTAATGTTAAGAAAAAAGAAATTCAGCGAGGCTGTGTGCTGGCACCGCCGGCAAGTATGAAAAATACAGACCTGCTGGATGTGAAGATGAATATACTGGACTCCTCTATGCGGGTATTGACAAATCATACGAGATTACATCTGTTTACAGGAACGAGTGAAATTTTATGCCGTGCAGTACTGCTTGATAAAGAAGAAATCGGACCAGGTGAGAGTGGATATGTTCAACTTCGCCTGGAAGATGAAATTGCAGTACGCAGAGGCGATAAGTTTGTAGTCCGTTTTTATTCTCCGATGGAGACGATTGGGGGAGGCGTGATTCTTGAGCCAAATCCGGGTGTGAAGAGACGTTTTCAACAAGATGTGATTGAAGAACTTAAGAGAAAAGAATCCGGTTCTTCAGCGGATGTAATTGAACTTCATATAAAAGAACATGGAGACACAATGATCACTTCGGCAGAACTTGCAAAGCTGACGGCATTGTCCATGGATGAGGTAAACCAGGATATAGAAGAATTAAAAGAGAATGGCCAGATTTATGTATTCCCGATGAAAAAAGATACATTTACATGGCATGCGGATTCAAAACGTGGAGCAGTACAGGCGATTGTGAAGAGTCTGGAATCCTATGAAAAAGAGAATCCGTATCGTTATGGAATGAAGAAAGCGGAAGTGCAGATGACACATTTTAAGGGAATGAAACCGAATGTGTTTGATAAAGTCATTGAGCTGTTAGAAACTGAGGGATATGTGAAACGTGTCGGAGAATTTTTGTGCACACCTCAGTTTGAAATAAAGAAAGATGAGACGTATAACAAGATAGCAAAGACCGTGCTTGGTACATTTGAAAGTGCGAAATATGACTTTGCAAAATATTCAGAGATTGACTTTGGAAAGACTCCAAGAGCAATGGCTGATGATATCCTGAATGTATTGCTGGTCGAGGGTAAAGTAGTAAAAATCGCAGAAGATATGTATACACTGACGGAATATATGGAAGAAGCAAAGAATATCATTCGGGAGAAATTAGCGGAAGATCCGGTTATTACGATTGCTCAGGTACGAGATATATTTGCGACCAGCCGAAAGAGTGCGAAACCAATTTTGGAATATATGGACAGTATCAAAGTTACCAAGAAAGTCGGAGCGGAAAGTGAAAGGGTAGCATACTAATGAACTTGAAACAATTAGAGGCTTTTGTACAGGTATCTGAAAGCGGCAGCTTTTCGAAGGCTGCCAAAGAACTTTTCCTGACACAGCCGACAATCAGTGCGCATATTTCCTCCCTGGAAAAGGAATTGAATGTACGGTTATTTATAAGAAATACAAAAGAAGTAAGTCTGTCAGATGACGGAAAAGATCTGTACCGTTATGCGAAGCAGATCACAGATCTTGAAAAGGCGATAGAAGAACGGTTTTATATGGATAGTGATGATGGAAAACATTTTATCACAATTGCGGCATCAACAATACCTGCGCAGTATCTTCTGCCGAAAGTATTGATGTGTTACAGAGAACGCTATCCAAAAGAGCAGATTAAGATTATGGAAACCGATAGTAGTGAAGTGGTTACACAGGTTGTAGATCACATGGTCGATGTCGGCTTTACAGGTACTGTACTTGAGAAAAAGCACTGCAAGTACATACCTTTCTATAAGGATGAACTGGCTGTGATCACGCCGGATACACCGGAATATAGAATACTGAAAGAACAGAATCGTGATGACATTGACTGGATCAAAAGGAAACCGCTGATTTTACGTGAAGAAGGATCAGGTACTAGAAAAGAAGCGGAAAAACAGTTGAAAAATGCTGGAATATCCATGGAGGCTTTGGATATTGTGGCGAGCATTGCGAATCAGGAGACGATTAAAAAGTCTGTAAAACAAGGCATGGGGATTACGGTTCTTTCCAGACTGGCAGCTGAGGATGAAGATGGCCTGCTTATATTCCCGATTCCGGGCGCTGATGAAGGACGAGATATCAATCTGGTCTATAATAAAAATTATCAGATGACAAGATCGGCAGACCGTTTTATTCGGATCGTAAAGGAAGTATATGATATAGAATAGTGGTTACGGAACATATAAGTGACTATGAAATATATAAATGACTATGAAATATATCAGTGACTTGTTTAAAAAAAGAGAAAGAGATAGAATTAAGTTTGTACAATGATGTTGGGACCCTGGCATCATACAATAAATATATAGAAGCGACGAAAGGGGATATTAGCGTGATATATATGGATAATGCAGCAACGACTATGCATAAACCGAAGACGGTGATCGATGCGGTAGTCGCAGCTATGAGTTCTATGGGAAATGCCGGACGTGGTGCGAATGAGGCGTCTTTAAGTGCATCAAGAATTATTTATGATACGAGAGAAAGGCTTGCAAAATTATTTGGGGCAGAAAATCCGAAGCAGATTGTGTTTACAATGAATTCGACAGAGAGTCTGAATATTGCGATTAAAGGATTGATTGAACCGGGAGATCATGTGATCACAACCATGCTGGAGCATAACTCTGTGCTTCGACCACTCTATGAGATGGAAGAAAGAGGCGCGAAGCTTACGATTATAAAAGCAGACAAGCAGGGGAATTTTTCCCTGGAAGATATGGAAGCTGCGATCACGCCAAAGACAAAAGCTATAGTATGTACCAATGGTTCCAATCTTACAGGAAATTATGTGGATGTTGCAGCTGTCGGTGAGATGGCACATAGACACGGAGTTCTTTTGATCGTAGATGCATCTCAGACGGCGGGAGTATTTCCGATTGATGTTCAGAAAATGAATATTGACGTGCTTTGTTTTACTGGACACAAAGGTCTGCTTGCTCCGCAGGGAACCGGAGGTCTGTATGTCAGAGAAGGGCTTACAGTGCGACCATTGTTGAGCGGTGGAAGCGGAGTTCAGACTTACAATAAAAAACATCCGGTGGAGATGCCGACAGCATTGGAGGCAGGAACACTCAATGGTCATGGTATTGCGGGAATGAATGCAGCTCTTGCATATCTGGAAGAGACTGGAATTGACACGATTAGGGAGCGCGAGCAGGAACTGATGTGGAAATTTTATGAAGGTGTTAAAGATATTCCGAATGTTACGGTATATGGTGATTTCAGCACAAAGAACCGTTGTGCGATTGTCGCACTGAATATTGGAGATTATGATTCTGCAGAAGTAAGTGATGAACTGCTTACGGAATATGGTATTTCTACAAGACCGGGTGGTCATTGTGCGCCGCTGGCACACGAAGCACTTGGAAATGTAGAACAAGGAGCAGTGAGATTTAGTTTTTCCCATTACAATACAGATGAGGAAATTGAAACTGCAATCCGTGCAATTGAAGAGCTTGCACAGGATGAAGAGTAAAAAAAGATAAAGCATAACTTGAGATAGAAAAGGAAGACACTGATGAGAAAAAAAGAATTGAAACTGGTAGTTACTTTCCATACAACTGCAGATGCGATGGCTATGGAAAAGGCATGCAAAGAGAATAATACACCGGGCAGAATCATCCCGGTTCCAAGAGCTATTTCAGCAGGATGTGGACTTTCCTGGTGCGCGGCACTTGACGAGAGAGAAGAGATCGTTGCCATGATGGAGAAGGTCGGGATTGAACCAGAAGACCTGCATGAGTGTCTTGTATAAAAATGCTTGTATAAAAAAATGCAATAAATACTTGTAAAATATCGAAAAATGTGATATTCTATCATAGCGTGATTAAAACGTGTGTAATTTAATACGGGGGTAGTTGGGTAACTGGTGTGCCTCCTAGTCTTCAAAACTAGTGTGGGGCGTTAAGAGCGTCCCGGGTGGGTTCGATTCCCACATGCCTCCGCCAAAAGAGAGGTTTCAGATCCATTGCAAGAGCTATGGATCTTTTTTTATTACATCATGGAAAAATGTAAGAAAATGCATTTTTATATATAAAAACTCATTGAGAAAAACGAAAGAAATTGAAAATAGAATCTTTAAAATAATCAGGGAAGAAAAAAGAAAGACAATAAATTACAGGAAACTTCAAAAAAGAACGATAAGTTACAAAAATAATAGAAAAACATTATGAAAAGCATTAATTATATAGAAGTACAATAAATAGAATGGGTAAATTGACTAAAAGAGTAGAGAATGAAAATGCTTATTTGTCATATCGTATAAAAATACAAAAAACACTGGGATTCAATTGACGAAAGCGCTTACAAGTGGTATATTATAAGCAACTTAAAGATGTTCAGACCAACGGCGGTTATCTTAATATGATTCATATAGATGGCTGCTATTATATTTTGAGACATGTTTAAGTTAAATGACAACTTTGGTTGTGATTGCAGTTAAGCTGTTGCCGACTGTTTCCCCCAAGAACAGTCTTGCAACGGTAAACTCCAATTAATATATATACTTCCTCTTCGGAGGAGCATTCCCCAGCTTTGTATATAATAACAAACTGCAATGCAACGAGGAAAACCTCTCAATGACATACCAAAAAGAAAGAGCACGACATGAGCAGATGTCGTGCTTTTTCTTTTGTCCGTTCAAGTCGAACATCCGTGAGACTTGGCGCATGATTCTGGTCAGCAAAGCTGACATATTCCTATCAGAATCACTGCGCATCCTCGCGGAGCGTTTATCTCA
>ENA-OPBL01000285-OPBL01000285.1-human-gut-metagenome-genome-assembly--contig:-NODE-285-length-55078-cov-17.158915_pt1 | contig 55078 bp, 46 predicted proteins | sample MGYA00241073_ERZ501461 | MGnify/ENA primary metagenome ERZ501461 (study PRJEB25962, sample SAMEA2042630) | human gut metagenome | biome: human gut; feature: human-associated habitat; material: faeces... | reverse complement strand
GGACTGCGGCACGATGACGATGTTGGTGATGACCACCAGCAGAACCACGAGGATGAGGGCGAGGATGACAAAAAACAAGACCATAGTTCGCTCCTTTGTTAATGAGTGGTTTCGGTACGGATGGGCTCCACGATGAGCAGGGTGCTGTGAATTTCCGTGACGCGGCAGCTTTCGCCCGGGGCGAGGGTGTCACCCGGGGTGGCACAGCGGGCGTTCCAGTCCACGCCGTCCAGCCGGACGCGGCCGGTGGCTTCCGCCGTCACAGGGGTCAGCACCGTGGCTTCCCGGCCCAGGTTGCGGTCGCCGTTGGTGGCGGTGGGGGCTTTGCGCAGCTTTTTGGCCAGAGGCTTAAAGGCCAGCAGGCAGAGGGCGCTGACGGCGATAAACACCGCCGCCTGCACCCGGAACGACTGCACCAGCAGGCAGCTGAGCAGGGCAGCGGCACTGCCCACGGCAAACCAGATGGAGACGAGATTCCAGGTCATGGCTTCCAGCACCACAAAACCGATGGCACACAGCAGCCAGAAGATGGGGTCGATGGAAACAGCCAGAGACATGCACATCCCTCCTTTGCGGGGTTTCTGGTTCTATTATAAAGCAGAAAGCCGGGGAAAGGTCAATGATTTTTTCATGAATTGTTGCGTGGGATACGAAATCCGGTCACTTGTAATCGTAATAGCTGTGGTTGGGGTTGTGGCCCACCTCTTCCACCACGATGGTGAAGCCCATGGGGTTCACCTCGGTATGCTTGCCGGAGGCCAGTGGCTCCACGATGATGTGCTCGGTGCGGTTGACGATGATCTCTGCCGTTTCCACCAGCCCAATGCGCTGGTAGTGGAGCACGCCGCCGTCCGCCCGCAGCACCCGCAGGGCACCCGAGTGGAACGCTTCGCAGGTGTGGCGGAGCTGCGCCAGCTGTGCCAGCACCGGGCGGAGCCGCTTCTCGTGGCTGTCCCAGCAGTAATAGCCGCGGTTGAACGGGTCGCGGTAGCCCTGCATCCCGATCTCGTCGCCGTAGTACAGGCAGGGCACGCCGGGCAGGGTGTAGATGATGGCGTAGGCCATCTTGAGCCGGAGGATGCCCTCCTCGTAGGCGTCGCCGGTCACGCAGCGGCCGCTCTGCCACTCCCGGCCCCGGCCATTGGCGGGCTCATCCGCAATGACGGTGAGGGCGCGTTCGGTATCGTGGGTGGAGAGGAAGTTGAGGGCCGTATCCATGGCCGGGGCCGGGTAGTGCTCACAGATGGTCATGATCTCGTTTATAGCCTGCTCGGCGGGCTTGCCTTTGACGAAATCCAGCACGGCGTTTTTGAACGGGTAGTTCATCACGCTGTCCAGCCCTTTGCCCAGCAGGTAGGTGCGGCGCTTGTCAAAGCCGAACTTGGTGGTGGCATCCTCCCACACCTCGCCCAGCAGGAACTTTTCCGGGCCCACCCGCTTGACGGCGGCGCGCACTTTTTCAATAAAGCTGTCGGGCAGCTCGTCGGCCACATCCAGCCGGAAACCGGCTGCGCCCCGGCGGAGCCAGGTGTCGATGACGCCGCCCTCGCCCGTGACAAAATCGACATAGGAGGGGGTCTCCTCGTTGACTTCGGGCAGGGTCTCAAAGCCCCACCAGCTGCGGTAGCCGCCCTTGTACTTGGGGTCAAAATCGTACCAGCCGCGGTAGGGGGAGTTTGCGTCACGGTAAGCACCGCCCTCACCATAGCGGCCCTCCCGGTTGAAATACCGGCTGTCCGAGCCCGTATGGCTGAACACGCCGTCCAGTACGATGCCGATGCCGTATTTGGCCGCTTCCATGCAGAGGGCTTCAAAATCCTCGTTGGTGCCAAGCAATGGGTCTACATTGAGGTAATCGGCCGTGTTGTAGCGGTGGTTGGAGTGAGCTTCAAAAATGGGGTTGAGGTAGAGGAAGTCCACCCCCATCTCGTGCAGGTAGGGGAGTTTGAGCTGGATGCCTTTCAGGTCGCCGCCGAAGTAGTCCTCATTCAGATGGCCGCCGATCTCGTTGGGCTGCCAGAACGGCTCCGCGTGCTTATCGGCCTGATAGAGCCGGTCCGGGAAGGGCATGGGCTTGTTCTCCACGCCCTCGCAGAAGCGGTCCGGGAAGATCTGGTAGAACACCTTGCCCTTGATGGAGTCCGGCGTCTGGAAGCTGGGCTCGTAAACGGTCAGCTGCCAGCTTTCGCCCTCCTGCCAGTTGACCACGCCGCAGTTGTCCGGCCCGCGGAAGATGCGGCGGAAATCGGTGTAGAGGTCAAAGTAATAGAAGTACAGGCCCACGTCGCCCAGCGTGACGTCCACCGAAAAATGGTTCTGTTTGGGCGTCTGGCCGTCAAATTTCATCCGGTAATGGACGGGCACATCGTTCTTGCCCTCTTTCTGGATGACGAGGTGTGGGTCCACATAGCCCAGCTCTTCCGGGATGCAGAGGGACAGGTGCACCGTCTGCCCGGCGCGCACGGCACCAAAGGGCTGCTTGAAATAGGGGTCATAGCTGTTGAACAGACAAGACAAGGGAAAATCGATCCTTTCTCAAAAAACGCCCCGGAGCCGTTACACAGTCCGGGGCGATAAGATATGATACTACAGGAAAAGCATCGAGAAGACGCTTTTTGTGAAAACCGGGAACTTTACCCGGCTGCCAAGGGCTCTCCCTTTGGGAGAGCTGGCAATGCGAAGCATGGCCTGAGAGGGCTTACTTGACAGCAGATGCGTGCCAGATGTCACGAGCGTAATCGAGGACAGCACGGTCCGCGCTGAAGATGCCGCTGTTGGCAATGTTCTTCAGGCTCATCTGTGCCCACTTCTCGCGGTCAGCATACAGCTTCTGCAGGTCGGCCTGTGCACGGCGGTAATCCTTGAAGTCGGCCATGACCATATAGGGGTCGCTGCTGCGCAGGTTCTCGGTCACTTCATGGAAGTTCTCGCCGTTCCAGCCGCGCTCCAGGAAGTTCAGAGCGGCATTGGCCACGTCATCGCCCATGATGAACGCGTTGGGGTGGTAGCCGACCCGCTTCAGGTTGTTGACCTCAGGGGTCAGCATACCGAAGATCAGCTCGTTCTCCTTGCCGGCGGCATCGGCGATCTCGACGTTTGCACCGTCCAGAGTGCCCAGGGTGATGGCACCGTTGAGCATGAATTTCATGTTGCCGGTACCGGAAGCCTCGGTGCCAGCCAGAGAGATCTGCTCAGAGACCTCGGCAGCGGGCATCAGGTGCTCGCTCAGGGAGACACAGTACTCTTCCAGATAGACCACGCGCAGCTTTTCGCGGACAGCGGGGTCGTTGTTGATGAGGTCGCCCAGCTTGCAGATCATCCGGATCATCTGCTTGGCCATGTAGTAGCCGGGAGCAGCCTTTGCGCCAAAGATATAGGTCTTGGGGATGAAATCCGCGTTGGGGTTCTCTTTCAGGTACAGGTACTGGGCAGCGATGTTCAGCGCGTTCAGGTGCTGGCGCTTGTACTCGTGCATCCGCTTGACCTGGCAGTCAAAGATGGAGTTGGGGTCGATGACCTGGCCGGAACTCTTGGAAAGGTAGTTGGCAAAGTTCTTCTTGTTGTCCAGCTTGATCTCGTTCAGCTTCTTGAGCAGGGTCTTGTCGGTGGCATACTTGTTCAGCTTGCTCAGGTCGGAAGCATCGTGCTTGTAGCCATCGCCAATGGTCTCATCCAGCAGCTTGCACAGCTCGGGGTTGGAGGCCAGCAGCCAGCGGCGGTAAGCGATGCCGTTGGTCACGTTCTTGAACGCCTGGGGCTTGAACAGGTAGTAATCGTGGAAGACGCTCTCCTTGATGATCTCGCTGTGCAGCTTGGAGACGCCGTTGATGCTGTTGGAGGTGTAAGCGCAGATGTTGGCCATGCGCACCTGATTGTCGCCGATGAGGGCCATATAATTGATCTTGCCCTCGTCGCCGGGGAATGCTGCTTCCAGCTTCTCGCGGGCACGGCGGTTCATCTCGACCACGATCTGGTAGATGCGGGGCAGGGTCATCTTGAAGATGTCCACATTCCACTTCTCCAGAGCCTCGGCCATAACGGTGTGGTTGGTGTAGGAGAAGACGTTCTGGCAGATCTCAAAGGCCTTATCCCAGCCAAAGCCGCACTCGTCCAGCAGAATACGCATCATCTCGGGGATGGCGAGGGTGGGGTGGGTATCATTCAGCTGGATCGCGACCTTGTCGGCCAGGTTCTCCAGCGTGCCGTAGGTGGCCAGGTGGTTCTGGACGATATCACCGATGGAAGCGGCAGACAGGAAGTACTGCTGGCGCAGGCGGAGGATCTTGCCCTCAACGTGGTTGTCGTTGGGGTACAGCACCTTGGAGATGAGCTCGGCGCTTGCGTTCTTGCTCATCGCGGTGTTGTAGTTGCCCAGAGAGAAGCTGGACATATCAAAATCGGGGGCCTTGGCCTGCCACAGGCGGAGCTTTGCCACGCCCTTGCCGTCGTAGCCCTGCACATACATATCGGAGGGCACAGCCATGACGCTGTTGTAGTTGGTGTGCTGGATATAATGGAAGCCGTGATCCCAGTTCTCGTGGATCTCGCCGTCAAAGCGGACTTCCACAGCCTGATCGGGGTGGCTCTTCAGCCAGACCTGACCGCCGGGCAGCCAGTTGTCGGCACGCTCCTGCTGCCAGCCGTCCACGATCTTCTGCTTGAAGATGCCGTACTCGTACAGGATGGAGTAGCCGGTGCCGCAGATGCCGGTGGTGGCCATGCCATCCAGGTAGCAGGCAGCCAGACGGCCCAGACCGCCGTTGCCCAGGCCTGCATCGGGCTCTTCCTCAAAAATGCTGTCGATGCTGATGTCGGCATCGGCCAGAGCTTTCCGTGCCACATCCTCGAGGCCCAGGTTGAACAGGCTCACTTTCAGGCTGCGGCCCATCAGAAACTCCATGCAGAGGTAATACACTTGCTTGGCGCCGGTGCCAATGGCACGGGACTGGAACTTTTTGTGGTTCTCGCTCATCATCTGGCGGCAGATCAGTGCCAGAGCACGGTAGATCTGCTGCTGGGAGGCAACGCTCAGCTCCACGCCATATTCGCTGGTGAGCTTATCCTGAAGAATTTTTGCAAATTCTTTTGTAGTCATAAATAACTCCTATCCGCACGAGTGCATAAATTTATTGAGTTTTCCGGAATAGGACACAATCCAATATACTCCCGCGTGTCCTTCACACAACGGTAATATTATAATCTGTTCCCCCGACGATTGCAAGAAAAAGCACCTATTTTTGCCGTAACTGCTATTTTTGGCCCTGAGTTTCTGACAAATCTGCCGAAATTTCAAAAATACCACTTTTTCTCGCACGGTATTTATATTATAATAGAGGGTACAGATGGGTGGCGCAGGGCCGAAACCGGGCGCGGAACAGCCTCTTTGGAGGGGTAATTCGGCCACAAACTCCACCCCAAATGAAAAAACCGCAGAGAAAAGCTCCGCAAAGGGTGGGGTTCGGTACCGGAACCCCCGGGAACACGCCATTTTGCCCGGGAGTCCCGGAAGACACCCGCCGCAAGGAGCCGCAAAACTCTGTGCAAAGTGAGGATAGACGATGGTAAACAAAGTGAGAGTGACCATTGCGGGCGCGCCCTATGCGATCGCAACGACGGATACCGAGAGCTACATTACCTCTCTGGCTAAGAAGCTGGATGAGGACATTACAAAGCTGCTGGACGACAACGGCAACCTTTCCCTGAGCAAGGCAGCGGTCTTCTGTGCCATGGATTATCTGGACGAATACCGCAAGAGCGCGGGCAGTGCTGAAAACATGCGCAGCCAGATCCAGGACTACATTGCCGATGCAGCCAAGGCAAAGCTGGCCGAGGATAAGGTCCGGGCCGAAAACGAGGTGCTTCAGCGGGAAAATGCTGCCCTGCGGGAGCAGCTGGCAAAGCTGCAGGCCAAAATGAAAGAGGCCGCTGCCCGGGAGCAGGCCGCCAAAGCCGAGGCAGGCAACTGAGGGACAGCTCTCAGATCCATTCTATTTAATAGGTACAGCAACATGCCGTCAAAAGGAGAGTTATGGCAAATATTGAGATCCTTGCCCCTGTGGGCAGTGAAGAAATGCTGCACGCCGCCGTATTCAGCGGGGCGGATGCGGTTTATCTGGGCTTTTCCGGCTTCAACGCCCGCACGGGCGCCGGAAATTTTGATGCCGACAGCCTGAAAGAGGCCGTCCGCTTCTGCCACGCCCGGGGCGTCAAGGTCCATGTGGCCCTCAACACCACCGTGTACGGCGGGGAACTGGCCTCTCTGTGCGATGCCATCCGGGCGGTGGCCGCCAGCGGGGCGGACGCGGTCATCTGCCAGGATCTGGCCGTGGCCACCCTCATTGGGAAGATCGCACCCCAGCTGCCCCGCCATGGCTCCACCCAGATGAGTGTCCACACCCTGCAGGGGGCGCTGGAGCTCAAGGAGCTGGGCTTTACCCGGGTGGTGCTGGCCCGTGAGCTGAGCCTGCCGGAGGTGGAGCAGATCACCAGGCACTGCGGCATTGAGACGGAGTGCTTCGTCCATGGTGCGCTCTGCATGTGCGTCAGCGGCCAGTGCTATCTGTCGGCGTTTTTGGGCGGACGGAGCGGCAACCGCGGCTCCTGTGCAGGCCCCTGCCGCCTGCCCTTTGAGGCCAACGCCCTGCCCGAGGGCAAGCCCGGGCGGCTGCACCACCTTTCCCTGAAAGACAACTCCGTCATCGACAAACTGGACCAGCTGCAGGCCATCGGTGTGGCCTCTGCCAAGATCGAAGGCCGCCTGCGCACGCCGGAGTATGTGGCGGCGGCGGTCAGCGCCTGTCTGGCAGGCCGGGAGGGCCGTGCCTATGACCGTGACCTGCTGAAAAATGCGTTCAGCCGCTCCGGCTTCACCTCCGGCTATCTGGACGGGAAGATCGACGGCACGATGTTTGGCGTCCGCAGTGAGGCCGACGCCGAACTGACCAAAAAGACCCTGCCCGCCCTGCGGGAGCTCTACCGCCGGGAGCGCTCCCGGGTGCCCGTGCGGATGAAGCTGGAAATCGAAGAGGGCGGCGAGAAGCTGACCGTGACCGACGCCGACGGCAACAAGGCGTTTGCCTACGGCGATTTTGAGCCTCAGCCCGCCCGCGCCGACCCCACCGAGAGCCTGAAGCGGAGCCTCGCCAAGACGGGCGGCACCCCCTTTGCAGCGGAAAACATCGAGGTGGAGATGGACGAGGGCCCCTGGTTCGTGCCCGGCAGCACCGTGAACGAGCTGCGCCGGGAGGCGCTGGACGCCCTGCTGAAAAAGCGGGAGGTGCTGCGCCCCTGGCCGGTGCAGGATGTGGAGCTGGAGCCGCTGCCCCAGCGTACCCTGCCGCCCCACCGGACCCTCCGTGCCCGGTTCGAGCGCTGGGATCAGGTGCCGGAACAGGCTCTTTCCGGCGTGGAATATCTGATCCTGCCCATCGCGCAGGCCGACCGTGTCCCCCGCGAGTGGCGGGGCAAGACGCTCCTGGAGCTGCCCCGGGTCATGTTCGGCAAGCTGGAAGAGGACACCGCCCGCCGTGTCGCGGCCACCCAGGATGCAGGTTTTGCGGGCTATGAGGTGAGCAACATCGCCCACCTGCGGCTCTGCCGGGGCCTGCCCATGTCCGGCGGCTTTGGCCTGAACGTCACCAATCAGGTGGCGGCGCAGTTCTACGCGGACAACGGCCTTGGCTCGGTGCTCATCCTGCCCGAGACGAAAGACAGCGACATCAGCACCATTGCTCCCACCCATGCAGGCAAGCCGGTGCCCACGGGCGTTCTGGTCTACGGCCACATGCCGCTGATGGTCACCCGTGCCTGCCCGCTGCAGAACATCCACGACTGCGCCCACTGCGATAAGACGGGCGTCCTGACCGACCGCAAGGCGAAAAAGTTCCCGGTGCGGTGCGGCATGGGCGTGCGTACCATCTACAACCCGGTGCCCATCTATATGGGCGACAAGCCCGGTGCCCTGACGGTGGACTACGGCGTGGCCTACTTCACGCTGGAAAGCAGGGAAGAGGCTGCTGCCATTCTGGACAATATCCGTGTCCATGCACCCTTTGAGGGCGATTTCACCCGCGGACTCTATTTTAAAGGAACAAACTGAGGTATACTATGGAACCCATCACTGTAAACTATAAAGTATTGGACCCCCGGGCTAAGGTGCCCGCTTATGCAACCCCCGGCTCTGCTGCTGCCGACCTGTGTGCCGTGCTGGACGAGCCCCTGACACTGGCCCCGATGGAGCGGGCACTGGTGCCCACCGGCCTTGCCATTGAGCTGCCCGGTGCCCACACCGTGGCGCTGGTCTATGCCCGCAGCGGCCTGTCCATCAAGCATGGCCTGTGCATGGCCAACGGCGTTGGCGTCATTGACAGCGATTATCGGGGCGAGCTGAAAGTGCCCATGGTCAACCTGGGCAAGGAGCCCTATACGATCCAGCCCGGCGAGCGGGTGGCGCAGCTCTGCATCGCACCGGTGTACACCGCCGCCTTTGCTCCGGTGCAGGAGCTGGGCGATACCACCCGCGGCGAGGGCGGCTTTGGCTCGACGGGAAAATAAACCTCTCAGTCACGCTTCGCGTGCCAGCTCCCCTGACAGGGGAGCCCTTGGCAGGCCGGGCAACAAAGTGCGAAACACTGAAAAATGATGTTACGGAAAATGCCGGGCCCTGCGGTGCAGGGCAGAAAGATATAAGATGAACTCCAAATTGATACTAGCTTCCGGCAGCCCCCGCCGGAAAGAGCTTTTGAGCCTGTACACGACGGATTTTGAAATCCATGTCAGCGATTTTGACGAGAGCGCCGTCACGGCCGATACCCCTGCCCGGCTGGTGGAAAAGCTGGCCCGGGGCAAGTGTCTGGCCGTGGCTGCCCGACACCCGGGGGATCTGGTACTGGGGTGCGATACCGTGGTGGATGTGAACGGGGAAGTCTTCGGCAAACCCCACAGTGTGGAGGACGCCAAACGGATGCTTCGGGCACTGTCCGGTGCCACCCATCAGGTACACACGGGCGTCTGCGTCTCGGACGGCGCACAGACCAAGAGCTTTGTGGACAGCTGCCGCGTGACGTTCTTCCCCATCTCCGAGGAAGAAATTGAGCGGTACACGGCCACAAAAGAGCCCTACGATAAGGCCGGAGCCTACGCCATTCAGGGCCGGGCGGCCCTCTGGCTGGACCGCATCGAGGGCGATTATTACACCATTATGGGCCTCCCCGTCAGCCGCACTGTCCAGCTCATCGAGCAATTTTGATGCACTGAAAATGAAAAATTGCCAAAAAACTTGACAAAACGCTTGAGAAAACAGCGTCTTGCGGCTATAATAATAGCGTGTTATTCTGCGATGGACAGCCGGACGGAATCTCGTCCGGTCTGCCGTGCGTTTTGGGAATAGAACTGGAAAGAATTTAAGGAGAGAGCTTCAGTATGAGTTTGTTTTCAAAAGATGTAGGGATCGACCTGGGTACTGCCAATACCCTGGTTTACATGAAAGGAAAAGGCATTATCATGCGGGAACCGTCCGTTGTGGCGGTGGACACCAAGACCGACGAGGTGCGCTGCGTGGGCGGCGAGGCCAAGGCGGTCATCGGCCGTACCCCCGGCAGCATCGTGGCGGTCCGCCCCCTGAAAGACGGCGTCATTGCGGATTTTGACATCACGGCCAATATGCTGGAAAACTTCCTGAAAAAGGCCTGCGGCAACAGCATGTTCTCCCGCCCCCGCGTGGTCATCTGCATCCCCTCCGGTGTTACCGAGGTGGAGCGCCGCGCCGTGCGTGAGGCGACCCTGAAAGCCGGTGCCCGTCAGGTCTCCGTGATCGAGGAGCCCATGGCTGCCGCCATCGGCGCGGGCCTGCCCATCAGCGAGCCCACCGGCAGCATGATCGTGGACATCGGCGGCGGCACGGCGGAGATCGCCGTGATCTCGCTGGGCGGCATCGTGGCTTCCCGCAGCGTCCGGATGGCCGGTGATATGTTCGACCAGGCCATCATCGCGTTCATCAAGCGGAAGTACAACCTGCTCATCGGTGAGCGTACCGCGGAGCAGATCAAGATCGAGATCGGTTCCGCCTACCCCATGGACCCCGAGATGACCATGGAGATCAAGGGCCGCAATCTGGTGGACGGCCTGCCCAAGAACATCGTGGTCCACTCCGAGGATGTGCGTGAGGCCCTGCTGGAGTGCCTGGTCAAGATCACCAGTGCCATCAAGGAGACGCTGGAGCGCACCCCGCCGGAACTGAGTGCCGACATCATCGACCACGGCATCACCCTGACGGGCGGCGGCGCTCTGCTGCGCGGCCTGGACCAGCTGATCCAGAGTGAGACGGGCATTGACGTCCATGTGGCGGAAGACCCGCTGGACTGCGTGGCCAAGGGCGCCGGCGCGGTGCTCGACCATGTGGATGTCCTGCACGATGTGCTGGATACCGACGGCGCACACATGTGATAAAGCGCGCGGATGGCTCCGGCTGTCCGCGCTTTTTTGCAATCGGAGGAAGCTCCCTTGAAAGATTTTTTCGATACCTGGAAATTTAAGATCCTCGTGGGCATCGCGGTGTTTCTGGCGGCCATCATGGCCTATGCCGGTGCCAATGGCCGCCTGACGGCCGCCCCGCAGGAGATTTTGAGCGTGGCGGTGGCCCCGTTCCAGCGGGCGGCGGCGGCGGTGAGCAATGGCGTTTCCTCCCTGTGGGAGAAGTACACCAACATCGACGCCATTCTGGAAGAGAACGAGAAGCTTACCACGGAAAACGCCGAGCTGCGCGGCCAGATGGTGGATTACGACAAGCTCAAGGCTGAAAACGAAGCCTACAAGGCCCTGACCAACATTCAGGAGCAGCACCCGGAGATGAGCTATGTCTCGTCGTTCGTCATCGGGCGGGACCCGCTGGATTCGTTCTACGGTTTCACGCTGGATCAGGGCAGCCTGGACGGGGTGGAAGCCAACGACGCCATCACCAGCGACGAGGGCTACCTGCTGGGCGTGGTGACGGAAGTAGACCTGACCAGCTGTAAAGTCATGACGATTTTGCATCCCAGCTTCAACGCGGCGGGCGTGGTGTCCCGCACCCGGGACAACGGCATCATCACGGGCAGCGCGGATTACGCCGCCGAGGGCCTGTGTATCCTCTCCAACCTCTCCCGCAGTACCCTGACCAAGGCCAACGATCAGGTCATCACCACCGGCTTGGGCGGCGTGTTCCCGCCGGATGTGCTGGTGGGCGTGGTGCAGGAGCTGGTGCCGGAAGCCAGCGGCAAATCCACCATCGCGGTGATTAAGCCCGGCGCGGACCCCCGCACCGTCAAGCATGTGTTTATCATTACCAATTACTGATAGGAGGAGCCTGTCTATGGAATCACGCCGCAAGCGCAAAAGCAGCCAGATCTTCAAATGGGTCTGCTATACGCTGCTGATGCTGCTGTGTACGGTTTTGCAGACCATGCCCGGGCTGTTTCAGCTGGGGGCGGCAAAGCCGCTCTACCTGCTGCCGCTGGCACTGGCGGTCTCCGTGTTTGAGGGGGAGTTTGCCGGGGCTGTTTTCGGCGCGGTCTGCGGCCTGATGTGGGACTACACGGCGGGCCGAACCGTGGGGATGCTGGCACTGGAGCTGATGATCCTCAGCTTTGCCGTCTCCGCCGTGGTGCAGCTCTACCTCAAGGACAATGCTCAGAACTTTTTGCTTATCGCGGCGGGGTGCGCGGTGCTGGTGCTGGCCTGCGACTGGCTGTTCTTCTATTACATGCCGGGCTACAGCGGGGCGTGGAACCGCCTTTTGTGGTTCGTGCTCCCCAGCGCGGTGCTGAGCATCCCGGTCAGCCTGCCCATCTATTGGGCGGCGCGGAAGATCAGCATTGAATTCAAGATCGACAACGGCGTGGTCTGAGTGCTGCGGCTCCGCAGCCTGCCCCGCCGGGAGGAAACCAGATGAATTTGGACGAACACAAGACCGTTATGCGCCGGATGCGGCTGCTCATCGCCTTTGCGGCAGTCATCGTGGGGCTGTATGTGTTCCGGCTGATCTTTCTGCAGCTGGTCAACGGCGACAGCTTCAAAGCCCGCGCCACCAACACCACGGACTATCATTTTACGGTCACGGCGGCCCGCGGCGACATCGTGGACAGCGAGGGGAAACGGATCGCGGCCAGCACGACCAGCTACAATGTGGTGCTCAGCAAGCTGCTGATGGGCGGCGAGGATCTAGACGCCATGCTGCAGCGGATCGTGGAGCTGCTGGAGCAGAACGGCGAGAGCTGGAACGACTCCCTCCTCATCAGCGAGCCGGATGCCAACGGCCACTATACGTTTACGGCTGCGGAGGACAGCACCAGCGACCAGAAGAGCCTTGCCAACATGAAAGAGGGCCTGGGCCTGCAGCAGTACGCCACTGCCGATGACGTGATGGAAAAACTGGTGGAGGACTATGACCTCGGCGCCTACTCCCTCCACTGGCAGCGGGTGCTGGGCGGCATCCATTATGAGATGCAGCAGCAGGCGTTCTCCAACGTCAACAACTTTGTCATGGCCGAAAACGTCAGCGATGTGACCGTGGCCACCATCAAGGAAAACAGCCTCTCTTTGCCCGGCGTGGAGATCGTGGAGACCTCCACCCGCAGCTATGAGCAGAGCACGGTGCTGCCCCATGTGCTGGGCCGGGTGGGCAAGATCACGGCGGAAAAGTGGAAAGTGACCGATGAAAACGGCCAGACCACCTATCCGCTGCGGGATAAAGGCTACAATATGAACGATGTCATCGGCATCTCGGGCCTGGAATCGGCCTATGAGGACGAGCTGCGGGGCAAGGATGGTGTGGAGACCATCACCCGCAACTCGGATGGCGTCATCGTCAGCACGGCCATGACCACGGTGCCGGAGCCGGGCCACACCGTCCAGCTCACCGTCAACAGCGATTTCCAGAAAGCGGTGGAGCAGGCGCTGGGCAAAAACATTGATATGATCAGCCGGGCCTACGGCACCGATGGTGCCCGGGCCAATGCAGGCGCGGTGGTGGTGCTGGATGTCAAGGACGGCAGCGTGCTGGCCTCCGCCAACTACCCCAGCTTTGACCAGAACCTCTACGCCACCCAGTACAGCGAGTACAGCGCCGACCCCGGGATGCCGCTGTTCAACCGGGCGCTGCAGGGCCTGTACACCCCGGGCTCGACCTATAAGCCCTCGGTGGCCGTTGCCGCGCTGGACACCGGCGTCATCAACCGGTATTCCACGGTATACTGCAACGGCGTGTACAACTACTTCCAGGATTACCACCCCAAGTGCACCCGCCACGGCCACTCGGGCAACATCGACGTCATCACGGCCATCAAATGGAGCTGCAACATCTTCTTCTACGATGTGGGCCGCCGGGTGACCAGTGACGTCTACGACGCTTATGCCTATAAGCTGGGCCTGGGCCAGCGCACGGGCGTGGAGGTCAGCGAGGCACTGGGCCGCCTGACCACGAAAAACGACTCCAACTACACGGCCTCGCTGGAAGTGCAGGCCGCCATCGGCCAGGGCAACACGGTCATCACGCCGGTACAGCTGGCAACTTATGCGGGCACCATCGCCAACCGGGGCACCCGCTACCGTACCCACTTTGTCAAATCCATCCTGGACACCAACACGGGCAAAGTCCTGCAGGAGACCCAGCCGGAAGTCATGGATGTCATTGAAGACCGGGGCGATACCTTTGACCTGGTGCAGCAGGGCATGGTGGGCGTGGCCCAGACCATCCCGGCACTGGCAAGCTATCCCTACACCATCGCCTGCAAAACGGGCAGCCCCCAGCGCAGTGAGAGCTACTACGCCGGCAGCACCCGCAAGCATTACACCAACGCGACGGTGATCGCCTATGGCCCGGTGGAAGACCCGCAGATCGCCATTGGCATCGCGGTGGAATACGGCGGTGCCGGTGCCCGTACCGGCCAGCTGGTGGCGGATATTTTTGACGCCTACTTCGCCATGCAGAACGGCACCCTGACGGTGGACGAACCCGAGACCGCCGACCCGGCGGTAGACGATCCGAAGACAGAGGCTGTGGACGGCGACGCCGCAGCCGATGAGACGGACACGGCAGGGGAGACGGCTCCTGCGCCGGAACCCGCGGCGGCTCCGGCGGCATAAGGCGCTGTCATGCGGATTTGGTGGAAAAACCAGAAAAACCAGCGGAAATGCCCAAAAAACAGTTGTAAAATGACGGAAACTGTGATAATATGATATATGCAATACAATGCCCTAGAGAGAAAATAGAGCCGGGCGAGGTAAAAGGAGAGGTTGACCGATGACGATTGCACTGATTGCGCATGACTCCAAAAAGGAGCTGATGGTTCAGTTCTGTACGGCGTACTGCCGGATTTTGAGCCAGCATAAATTGGTGGCCACCGGGACGACTGGCAAGATGATCGCAGAGGCCACGGGCCTGCAGGTGCAGCGTTTCCTGGCAGGGGTTCAGGGCGGTGACCAGCAGATCGCGTCCCGCATTGCCTGCAATGAGGTGGACCTGCTGCTGTTCTTCCGCGACCCCATCAATGCAAAGCCCAGCGAGCCCAATGAGATGACCCTGCTGCGCCTGTGCGATGTGCACAACATCCCCATGGCCACCAACATCGCCACCGCTGAGGTGCTCATCCACGGCCTGGAGCGCGGCGACCTGGATTGGCGTGATATCGTCCACCCGCAGCAGTCCGTGTGATCATTCAATCAATAAAAAAGCAAAGGCTCTGGATCGCAAGACCCAGAGCCTTTTTGTGTGCGTCAAACGTTAAAATCCGCGGCCATTTCCTGCACATCCTCCGGGGTGAAGGACCCCAGCGGCAAGATGAGCCGGGCCAGGATATCCTGCGGCAGGGCGGCAAGAGCATCGCTCTCGTCCTGGGCAGGGTCTTCCGGCGGGTAGATATGGCTGATGCCGTCGGCCCCGGTCTCCACCTGGGCAAAGTGCCCGGTGGCGATGTACTGGATGCCCAGTTTGTCTGCCGCCGTCAGCAGGGCAGAGAGGCGGGCGTCCACAGGGGAGGCTCCCTGTGCGGCCAGCGCCTCGGCGTTGAGGGTGGCACACTCGATGCCAAGGGCCTTTGCGGCCTCTTTTGCGGACTGCACCAGAGGCTCTTCTTCGGCAGAAAGCTTCACGACGGCACCCGCTACCGCAAAGCCCTGCTGCTGCAAAATACGGACGGCTACTTTGGCTGCCGTGCCGCCGCCCAGGCCTACCAGCACTTTGTCCTGCTGCTCGTAGGTATCAAACCCGCTGCCGGGCAAAAAAGTGTCGCTCATCGTCCCTGCCTCCCGCCATGTGCCTGGCTCTGTGCCACGGCCAGCTGGTCGCAGCGCTCGTTTTCCGGGTGGCCTGCGTGGCCCTTGACCCAGACGTATGTGAGTTTATGCCGTGCTTCCTGCTCCAGTGCCTGCTCCCAGAGGTCCGGGTTCAGGGCAGGGGAGCCATCGGATTTTTTCCAGCCCCGGCGCTTCCAGCCCTTGGCCCAGCCTTTTTCCAGCCCGTTGATGACATACTGGCTGTCGGAGCACAGGCGCACTTCGCACGGCTCCTTGAGCTGGCGCAGGGCCTCGATAAAGGCCGTCAGCTCCATCCGGTTGTTGGTGGTGCTGGCGTCGCCGCCGCTGAGCTCTTTTTCGTACACTTTGCCATTGAACCGATACCGCAGCACCGCGCCCCAGCCGCCGGGGCCGGGGTTGCCGCTGCACGCGCCGTCGGTGTAAATTTCAACCTGTTTCATGCGTTTCTCCCGGTGTGTAAATTTTTACTGCTTCTATTTAGAGCCATTTTACACGTTCTGTCAAGAGGAAAGTGCATAGAGCCCGCCCGGCCTGCCAAACCTTGGAATTGACAAAAACGCTGAGAAATACTATACTGATGGCAACGAAATGCGTATAGGGGCGCGCTGTAAGTGCGCGCTCACAGCGTTCCCGGATAAGTGCCGCGGTCGCATCGAACAGATGGACTGGAAAGGCAGAGAGCTTGTTTCGGAACCACCAGCAGGCTTTAAAAAAGGCGCTGACAGGATAAATTCTATACGGATGCATCCAACGGAAGCAGATGCTTATTTTATGCTTCCCTGTGCAGAAAAGACGGCCGCTCCCGGGTGGGGTGGGCCGTGTTCTGCGATTTGTTTTTTGGAGGTACGAATGGCACAGGTTAAAGAACAGAACCCCGCGCCCGCCCAGAACCGGGCCAGTGACAACAGCGGCGAGAAGCGCCCCCGCACCCGCCGCCCCTATTATTCGCGGCGTCCCCGCCGCCCGCAGCAGCCCAAGGAGGCCGCTGTGCCCATCCACATCTATCCGCTGGGCGGCCTGGGGGAAGTGGGCAAGAACATGACCGTGTACGAGTGCTGCGGCGATATGATCATTGTGGACTGCGGCCTCGTCTTCCCGGACAGTGATATGTTCGGCGTGGACATGGTCATCCCCGATTTCACGTTCGTGGTACAGAATAAGGATAAGATCAAGGGCCTGCTCATCACCCACGGCCATGAGGACCACATCGGCAGCATCCCGTATCTGCTGCAGAAATTTGATCTGCCCATCTACGGCACCCGCCTGACCTGCGGCCTCATCAAGAACAAGCTGGAGGAGTTCGGCCTGGCCGGCAAGACCAAGTTTGTGGAGATCGTGCCCAAGCAGAAGATCAAGCTGGGCTGCTTCACGGTGGAGCCCATCCATGTCAACCACTCCATCCCGGACTCGGTGGCCTTTGCCATCGACAGCCCGGCGGGCACCATCATCCAGACGGGCGACTTCAAGATCGATTACACCCCGCTGGCCTGTGGCCCCACCGACCTGACCACGCTCTCCGAGTACGGTCAGAAAGGCGTGCTGGCCCTGCTGAGCGATTCCACCAACGCGGAGCGCCCGGGCTTTACGGCCACGGAGCAGAAAGTGGCGGCAGGTGTGCGCAGCCTGTTTGCCCGCGCCCAGAACAAGCGCATCATCATTGCGACGTTCGCCTCCAACATTTACCGCGTGCAGCAGATCATCGATCTGGCTGTGGAGGATGGCCGCAAGGTGGCGTTCAGCGGCCGCAGCATGGTCAACAACACGGCCATGGCCCAGGAGCTGGGCTATATGCACATCCCGGAGGGGACTCTCATCAGTGTGGATGAGCTCAACCAGTACCCGCCGGAGCAGGTGGTGCTGGTGACCACGGGCAGCCAGGGCGAGCCCCTGAGCGCCCTCTCCCGCATGGCCTCCTGCAGCCACCGTCAGGTGCGGGTGGGCCCCGGCGATTTCATCATCATCTCGGCCAAGCCCATCCCCGGCAACGAGAAGAGCGTGACCAAGATCGTCAACGGCCTGCTGCTGCTGGGCGCGGAGGTCATCTACGAGGGCATGTACGATGTCCACGTTTCCGGCCACGCCTGCCAGGAGGAGCAGAAGCTGATGCTCACCCTGACCAAACCCAAGTATTTCCTGCCCGTGCACGGCGAGTACAAGCAGCTCAAAAAGCACGCCATGACCGCCGCCAGCCTGGGCATCCCCACCAGCAACATCCTGATCGCGGAGAACGGCTCCAACGTCATCCTCAGCCGGGATGAGATCAAGCTGGGCGAGCCTGTCACCGCCGGTGCCGTCATGGTGGACGGCCTGGGCGTGGGTGACGTGGGCAATGTGGTCCTGCGGGACCGCAAGCACCTCTCCGAGGACGGCCTCGTCATCATCGTGGCCACTGTGGACAGCAAGACCGGCCAGGTACTGGCTGGCCCCGACCTCGTCAGCCGCGGCTTTGTCTATGTGCGGGAGAACGAGAGCCTGATGGACGGTGCCCAGAGCATTGTGGAATCGGCGCTGGACCGCTGCGTGGAAGAGCATGTGCGGGATTGGAACAGCGTCAAGACCCGTGTGCGCGAGGCGCTGAGCAGCTATATCTATCGCCGTACCAAGCGCAGCCCCATGATCCTCCCCATTCTGATGGAGGTCTGATCGACCGGGCCCTGCTGTGCAGGAGCAGGCCCGCCAGGAGGCATATAATCTGATGAAACAAAAACCAAGATGGACTTTGGAGATGCTCACCGCCTGTCTGGCGATTCTGTGTGTCCTGCTGATGCTGGTATTGCTGGTGCAGCGCCCAGCCATCTGGCCGGTACTGGTGGTGCTGGCAGCGGCCTGGTGCATTGGCATGGGCCTGTTCCGCTACCGCCTCCGCAGCCAGCTGGCACGCTGGGTCTGTGGCGGCGACTTTACAAAATCGAAAACAAAATTCAGCCTGGAACCCCTCTCCCAGCCGGTGGTCCTCCTCTCGGGGGAAACCGTGCTCTGGTACAATGACCAGTTCCGCCAGCGGATGCTGGGCGGGCAGGACCTGCTGGTGAGCCGGGTGCAGAAAGTCATCCCCGGGCTGGATCTACAGCAGGCCCGCACCCAGGAGGGCCAGCAGCTGACCCTGGCCGATGGCGTGTGGTCTGCCCACAGCTCCACCGTGCCCGGCGATGCGGAAACGATGACGCTGGTGGTCTTCAATGAGGAGACCGCCCTGCGCCGGGTGGAGGCGGAGTATAAAGCCAGCCGCCCGGGTTACCTCGTCTTTCTGGTGGATGGCTACGACGATGTGTTCAGCGACATGCTGGACAGCGAGCGCGCCCGCCTGCTGGAGGGCATCAACCGGGTGCTGGAAGAGGTGATCGGCCGGGGCACGGGCTTTTTGCGCCGGGTGGCCAGCGGCCGCTACATCGCGGTGGTGGAGGAGCGCCAGCTGGAGCAGTTTGCCAAGCGGGGCTACGACGTGCTGGATAAAATCCGCGCCCTTGACCCCAGTGTGAACCTGTCCCTCTCCATCGGCATTGGCCGCGGGGCCAAGACCCTGCGGGAGGCCCAGGACATGGCTGTGCAGGCACTGGATATGGCCCAGGGCCGCGGCGGCGACCAGGCCGCCGAGATGACGCCGGACGGCTTTACGTTCTACGGCGGCGTCAGCCATGGCGTGGAAAAGCGCAGCAAGGTGCGCAGCCGCATTGTGGCCGACCAGCTGGTCAAGCTCATCAAGGAGGCGGACCATGTGGTCATCATGGGCCACCGGATGAGTGACCTGGACGCCATCGGTTCTGCCGAGGGTGTGCTCCGCATCTGCAAAATTTGTGATGTGCCGGCCGTTATCGCGGTCCGCCGGGATGCCACGCTGGCGTCCAGCCTGATCAATGCTCTCGTTGCCGCCGGGCAGGAGGACGATTTCATCGACCCCAAAGGTGCACTGCCCATCATCTCCAAGCGGACACTGTGCATCGTGGTGGATACATACCAGGTCAATCTGGTAGAGAGCAAAGAAATTCTCGAAAAATGCGGCAAGGTGGCCGTCATCGACCACCACCGCAAGGGCGTGGGCTTTATTGAGAACCCGGCCCTTGTCTGCCACGAGCCCTACTCCTCCTCTGCCAGTGAGCTGGTCACGGAGCTTTTGCAGTATGTGGGCGAGCGGGATGACAAGCCCAACCGGGTGGAAGCTGAGGGCCTGCTGGCCGGCATCATGCTGGATACGAGAGACTTTACCCTCCACACCGGCGTGCGGACCTTTGAGGCCGCGGCCGCCCTCCGCCGCTACGGCGCGGAGACCGAGCGGGTGCGCCAGCTGTTTGATGTGACCATGGTGGAGTACAACGCCAAGGCCGACCTTGTGGAGGCGGCCCAGATGTACAAAAACTGTGCCGTCTCGGTGAGCGGGGAAGTACCCCCGGAGGCCCGGGTGGCCATTGCGCAGGCCGCCAACGACCTGCTGACCATCCAGAACGTGGAGGCCAGCTTTGTGGCGGTGCAGGTGGGCACGGGCGTGAACATCTCGGCCCGGAGCCTGGGCGCGGTCAACGTGCAGGTCATCATGGAGTCTCTGGGCGGCGGCGGCCACCAGACCATGGCGGCGGCACAGCTCAAGCATATCACCCCGGAGGCGGCCCGGGCACGCATCCAGACCGCCATCGACCAATACCGCGAATCCCAGAAGAAGACTTCTTCCGAGGCGGACGCGGAACCAAAGAAAAAGGATAACAAGCCATGAAGCAGTATGATTATCTCATCGTGGGCGCGGGCCTGTACGGCGCGGTGTTTGCCCATGAGGCCAAAAAGGCAGGCAAGCGCTGCCTCGTCATTGATAAGCGGGACCACATTGCGGGCAACATCTACACCGAGAGCGTGGAGGGCATCCATGTCCACCGCTACGGTGCCCATATTTTCCACACCAACAACAAGGCTGTGTGGCAGTATGTGAACCAGTTTGCAGAGTTCAACCGCTATACCAACAGCCCGGTGGCCAACTACCACGGCGAGATCTACAACCTGCCGTTCAACATGAACACGTTCAATAAGATGTGGGGCGTGGTGACTCCCGCCGAGGCAAAAGCAAAGATCGAGCAGCAGCGGGCCGAGGCAGGCATCACCGAGCCGAAGAACCTCGAGGAACAGGCCATCAGTCTGGTGGGCACCGACATCTACGAGAAGCTCATCAAGGGCTACACTGGCAAACAGTGGGGCCGCCCCTGCACCGAGCTGCCCGCGTTCATCATCAAGCGGCTGCCCGTCCGTTTTACCTACGATGACAACTATTTTAACGCCCTGTATCAGGGGATCCCCAACGGCGGCTACACGGCCATGGTGGAGAAGATGCTGGACGGCGTGGAGATTGAGCTGGGTGTGGATTACCTGGCCCGCAAGGCGGAGCTGGACAAGCTGGCGGATCAGATCGTCTACACTGGCCCGGTGGACGCCTACTTTGATTACAAGCTGGGTGCTTTGCAGTACCGCAGCGTCCGCTTTGAGACGGAGGTGCTGGACACCGACAACTATCAGGGCAACGCCGTGGTGAACTACACCGACGCCGAGACACCCTACACCCGCATCATTGAGCACAAGCACTTTGAGTTTGGCACCCAGCCCAAGACCGTTATCAGCCGGGAGTACAGTGCTGAGTGGAAAAAGGGCGACGAGCCGTACTACCCCGTCAATGATGAGAAGAACGGCGCTTTGTATGCTGCCTACAAGCAGCTGGCCGACGCGGAGCCCGGGGTCCTCTTCGGCGGCCGCCTGGGCGAGTACAAATACTACGATATGGACAAGGTCATTGAGGTGGCACTGAGCGTCGCGGAGAAAGAGCTTGCCGAATAATTGCAATTGCGGTATACTAGAGCTACAAAACTGCACCGGTTCTCCGGTGAGAAGTGAGGGATAACATCATGAAAGTGATTCTGAAGCAGGACGTCAAGGGCATTGGCAAAAAGGACGAGATCCATGAGGTCTCCGACGGCTACGCCCGCAACTTTCTGTTCCCGCGCAAGCTGGCCGCTGTGGCCGACGCCAGCGCGGTGAATATTGCCCGCGGCAAGGAAGAGGCTGCGGACTTCCATGAGGCAGAGAACGTGGCCGCTGCTCAGGCAGTGGCTGCGAAGATCAACGGCAAGACCGTGACGATCAAGGCCAAGGGCGGCGCTTCCGGCCGCCTGCACGGCAAGGTCACCGGCAAAGAAGTGGCGGCAGCCCTCTCCGAACTGGCCGGCACCGCCATTGATAAAAAGAAGATCGAGCTGGAAACCAAGGACATCAAGGACGCGGGCGTTTTCAACGCAAAAGTCCGCCTGCATGTCGGTGTGGTGGCTTCGTTCAAAATTCAAGTGGAAGTGGAGCAGGCCTGATCTGAAAAAAGCCTGTCTGCGCCCCCTCACGGCAGGGGGCGCTTTTTGTAGTATGAGACCCAGAGGAAACGATCATGCCGAACGAACGACATTACTCCAATGAACTGAATCTGGAAAGCGTGGGCATCAATCTGCCCTACAACATGCAGGCCGAGCAGAGCGTGCTGGGCGCGGTGCTGCTCAAGCCGGAGACACTGACCGACCTGGTTGAGATCCTCCGGCCTGAGATGTTCTACACCCGGCAGAACGCCCAAATTTATTCGGAAATGCTGCGGCTGTTCACCAGCGACCAGACCATTGATTTCGTCACCCTGCTGGACGCGGTCATCTCAGACGGCGTGTTTCCCAGCGCGGACGAGGCAAAAGTCTACCTGACCGGTCTGGCCGAGACGGTGCCCAGCATCTCCAACGTGAAAGCCTACGCCCAGATCGTGCAGGAAAAATATCTGGTCCGCCAGCTCATGGGTGTGGCGAAAGATATCCTGCAGGATGCGGGCGACGAGCCGGACGCGGACCTGCTGCTGGAAAACGCCGAGCAGCGCATTTATGAGATCCGCTCCGGGCGGGATTCCAGCGCCCTGACGCCCCTTTCTTCCAGCATGGTGGAAACGCTGACCAATCTGCAGAAGATCAGCGGCCCGGATGCCGATAAGTACAAGGGCATCCCGACAGGTTTCCGCCTGCTGGACACCGTGCTCACCGGCCTTGGCCGCGGCGACCTGATTATTCTGGCTGCCCGCCCCGGTATGGGCAAGACCAGCTTTGCGCTGAACATTGCCACCCGTGTAGCCATGCAGCAGAAAGTACCGGTGGCCATCTTCAGCCTCGAAATGACCAAGGAGCAGCTGACCAACCGGATCCTCTCGGCGGAGGCCGGCATCGACAGCCAGGCGTTCCGCACCGGCGCCCTCCGGGCGGAGGACTGGGAGTACCTGGCCCTTGCCACCGAGAAGCTCCATGACGCGCCCATTTATATGGATGACACCTCGGGCATCACCATCACCGAGATGAAAGCCAAGATCCGCCGGGTGAACCAGGACCCCAGCCGCCCCAATGTGGGCCTCATCGTCATTGACTATCTGCAGCTGATGACCACGGGCCAGCGCACCGAGAACCGTGTACAGGAGATCAGCTCCATCACCCGAAACCTCAAGATCATGGCCAAAGAGATGAATGTGCCCATCATTGCGCTGAGCCAGCTGTCCCGTGCGGTGGAAAAGCAGGGAAACAACTCCTCCCACCGCCCCCAGCTGTCCGACCTGCGTGATTCCGGTTCCATCGAGCAGGACGCTGACTGCGTGTTGTTCCTCTACCGTGATTCCTATTACGCCAGCCAGAACCCGGACGGTGCCGAGGTGGACGCCGACACGGCCGAGTGCATCGTGGCCAAAAACCGCCACGGTGAGACCAGTACCGTGCCGCTGGGCTGGGATGGTGCCCACACCCGCTTTATGGATGTGGACTTCAAACGCTGATGAAACACGACGATTTTTCCGGCATTTTGCAGCGTGTCCGCGCGTTTTGCGAGGCTGAGGCGCTGCTGACGCCGTTAGCAGCCGGAAAGCCGCTGCACTTGGCCGCGGCGGTGTCCGGCGGGGCCGACAGCATGGCCCTGCTGCACCTGCTGCTGGCCTTACAGGCAGAGTCCGGCTTTGTGCTGAGTGTCTGCCATGTCAACCACGGCCTGCGGGGGGAGACGGCCGACCGGGACGAAGCTTTTGTGCGGGAGGCCTGCGCGGAGCTGGGCCTGCCGCTGCGGGTCTTCCGCCCGGCGGAGGTTGGCTTTACGGTGCCGCCCCATGCCGGGGAGGATTGGGCCCGCCGCCTCCGCTACGCCTGTTTTGAACAGCTGCGGCAGGAGGGGATAGACTGCATTGCGACGGCCCATACTGCAAGTGACCAGGCAGAGACGCTGCTGTTCCGGCTGGCCCGGGGCACCGGGCTGCACGGGGCAGGGGGCATCCGCCCCAAACGCCCCGGCTACTGCCGCCCTCTGCTGGGCCTGACCCGGGCAGAGACGGAGGCTGTCTGCATGGCCCGCGGGCAGCGCTGGGTGACGGACGAGACGAACACGGGGGACGACTACGCCCGCAACCGCCTGCGCCACGCCGCCCTCCCGGCTCTTGGCTCGGTCAACGAGGCGGCGGAGGAAAATCTGGCCCGCTTTTGCGAGAAAGCCGCCCGGGCAGACGCCTATTTTGCCCGGCAGGCGGCGACACTGCTGGAAGAGGCCGGGCAGCGGCTGCCCCCAAAGCTCCCCGCCGGGGCGCGGTACGCGCGGGAGGCCGGGGAGGGCGTCTGGGCGCTGGAGCCATTGCAAAAGGCCGACCCGCTCATCCTGGAAACCGCCCTCCACAGTCTGACGGCCCCGGTGCGGGACGCTGAGGAAAAATACATCCGCCTGCTGGCAGCGCTGGTGCGGCGCGGCAGCGGGGCGGTGCAGCTGACCGGAGAGATCCGGTTCCGCGCCGGGGAGGGGACATTCTGGCGGGAAAAAACGCCGGATGCCTGCCCGGAGAACACCGGATTTTATGAGCCGTTTTTCCCCACGGATGGGGCCGAATATCCCCTGCCCGGAGGCCAAAAGCTGAAAATCCGGGTGGTTCCGGCCCCATTTGAAGAAAAAATACAGGGTGTTCATAAAAAAGACTTAAAAAATCAAGCGGATTATGCTAAAATAACTACGTTGTATCCTGCTCTTGTTCTGCGCTGCCGTCAGCCGGGAGACCGTTTCCACCCGGCAGGCCGGGGCGTGGGCAAGGAGCTGCGCAAATGGATGAACGAGGCGGGGATCCCGCCCCGGCAGCGGGCTGGCCTGCCGCTTCTGGCAGCAGGCAGCGAGGTGCTTTGGGTCCACGGCACAGGCTTTGCCGCTGGCCTTGCCCCGGATACGGGCAGCACGCTGGTTTTGCAATTGGAACTGCAAACAATGGAGGAAGTAGAATCATGAGTATGCATGACGATATCAAGAACGTTCTGGTCTCCGAAGAAGAGCTCAAGGCCAAGGTGCGGGAGCTGGGCGCACAGATCAGCAGGGACTATGAGGGCAAAAACCTTGTTCTCGTTTCCATCCTGAAAGGCTCCGTGGTCTTTATGGCCGACCTGATGCGGGCGGTGAGTATCCCCTGCAGCATTGATTTCATGGTCGTGTCCAGCTACGGCGGCAGCAACACCAGCAGCAGCGGCCTGGTCAAGATCATCAAAGACCTGGACGGCGACCTGTCCGGCAAGGACGTGCTGATCGTGGAGGACATTCTGGACACGGGCATCACCCTCTCCAACCTGGTGCCCATGCTCAAGATGCGCCACCCCAATTCCGTGAAGATCTGCACCATCCTGGACAAACCCAGCCGCCGCAAGGCGGACATCAAGCCGGATTACGAGGGCTTCCAGGTGCCGGATGAGTTCGTGGTGGGCTATGGCCTGGATTACGACGAAAAATACCGCAACCTGCCGTATATCGGCATCCTCAAACCCTGCGTTTACGAGAAATAAAAACATTACCAGAACTGGAGTTGATCATTCTTGCAACCAAAAAGACCTCGTATTAACCCGCTGATCTTTGCGCTGGCATTGGCAGCGGTGCTGATGATCTGGTCGGTGTTCACCAGCGGCACTGGTATGTCCGGCGGCTCTACCATGAGCTACTCGACGGTGGTGCACTACTTTGAGCACAATCAGGTCACCAAATTCACCTTGGACCGCAACACCAGCGTCATTACCCTGACGCTGAAAGAGGGCGACCTCGACCTGCCGCAGGCTGCAGCTGCCTCCACGGCAGATTCCACCGGCGGCCTGCTGTCCGGGATGCTGTCGTCTTCGTCGGCGGATTCCACGGCCGCGGAGAAGAACTCGGACGGTACCGTGACGGTCCGCTACAAGCTGCCCTATGCCTACGTTTTCATTGAGAACGTGCAGAGTTATATTGATTCTTATGACGCGGCCAACCCCACGGCTCCCATGGAGTACGATTACACCTCCCTCAAGGAGACCATCCCCTGGATGGAGATTTTGTTCTATCTGGGGATGCTGGGCTGCACCGGTTTCCTGCTCTTCTCCATGATGCGCGGCGGCGGTGCCGGCGGCGGTATCATGAACGTGGGCAAAGCCAAGGTCAAGGACGAGCGGGAAAACAAAAAGACCGCTACCTTTGCCGATGTGGCGGGCGAAGACGAGGAGAAAGAAGAGCTCCAAGAGGTGGTCGAATTCCTCAAGAGCCCGGATAAATTCAACTCGCTGGGTGCCCGCATCCCCCACGGCGTGCTGCTGGTGGGCCCTCCGGGTACCGGTAAGACCCTGCTGGCCCGCGCCTGTGCCGGTGAGGCCGGCGTGCCGTTCTACTCCATTTCCGGCTCGGATTTTGTGGAAATGTACGTCGGTGTCGGTGCTTCCCGTGTGCGCGACCTGTTTGACAAGGCCAAGAAGACCATGCCCTGCATCATCTTTATTGATGAGATCGATGCGGTGGGCCGTCAGCGTGGCGCCGGCCTCGGCGGCGGCCACGACGAGCGCGAGCAGACCCTGAACCAGCTGTTGGTGGAGATGGATGGCTTTGAGGCCAACGATGGCGTCATCGTCATGGCCGCTACCAACCGTGCTGATATTCTGGATAAGGCTCTGCTCCGTCCCGGCCGCTTTGACCGTCAGGTCTATGTGGGCCTGCCCGATGTCAAGGGCCGTGAGGAGATCCTGAAAGTCCACACCAAGAATAAGCCTCTGGCTCCGGATGTGTCCCTGAAAGTCATCGCGCAGCGCACCGCGGGTTTTGCGGGCGCTGACCTGGAAAACCTCGTCAACGAGGCTGCCCTGCTGGCTGCCCGCCGCAGCCGCAAGGCCATCACGATGGAGGACATCGAGGAAGCATCCATGAAAGTGATGGCCGGCCCGGAGAAGAAGAGCCGTGTCGTGACCCCCGAAGAGAAAAAGCTCACGGCCTACCATGAGGCAGGCCACGCGGTGGCGGGCTTCTACTGCAAGCACCACCCCCGTGTGCATGAGATCACCATTATCCCGCGCGGCCAGGCTGGCGGCTACACCATGTATCTGCCCGAGAAAGACCGCAGCTATGTGACCAAGGGCGAGATGTTTGAGGACATCGTTTCCAGCCTGGGCGGCCGTGTGGCCGAGCAGCTGATCTTGGAGGACATCTCCACGGGTGCTTCCAATGACCTGCAGCAGGCCACCAACATTGCCCGCCAGATGATCACCAAGTACGGCTTCTCCGAGCGGCTGGGCCCGGTGGTGTACGGTACCTCTCAGGAAGAGACGTTCCTGGGCCGCGACTTTGCACAGGGCAAGGGCTACAGTGAGACCACCGCTGCCGAGATCGACAGCGAGATGCGGGATATCATCGACGAGGCCTACGAGACCTGCCGCCGCACCCTGACGGAGCACATCGACCAGCTGCACGCGCTGGCCAAGGCCCTGATGGAGCGCGAAAAGCTCAACGAGCAGGAGTTCAACACCGTGATGGCGGGCGGCACCCTGGCCCCCCGTGACGGCGAGGAACCCAAGGCGGAAGAGCCTGCCCAGCCGGCTCAGACCACGGTAGAACCGGCAGAGCCCGCCGAACCGGCAGAGCCCGCCGAGATGGCGGAACAGGCCCGGCCCGTGGAGACTCCGGCAGAGGAGGCCCCGGCCCAGAAACCCGAAGAATAAACCCGGAAAGGGGAGAGTGTTGTGGAGGAAAATTTTGAACCGGTCGCACGGACACGCGCCAATTACTACACCCCGGGCAGCCCGGTGCAGTTTGTCTGCGTGGAGCTGCTCAAGGGCGAGATCAGCGGCGAGCACGCGGTCTGCCTGACCTTTAAGAATATTTCCAAGGTGACGCTGACAGCCCTGGAGATTCATTTCAAGTGCAAGGGCGTGGACGGCATCATCCTCTGCGAGGACGAGTTTGAGTATCGTGACATTGCCGTGAAGCCCGGCGAGAGCTTTGGCATGGACGATGCCGTGTTTGTGACCCAGAAAGCCATCACCAGTGTGGATGTTTCCCTCAAGAACGTCTACAACGGCAAGCGGGTGGTCCATCTGGACGCCATCAAGCGGGTGCGCCTGCCGGCCCCCCGCCGCCTGAGCCCCGAGCTGCAGAAAGCACTGGAGGCCCGGATGAACCGTCAGGGCCTGAAGTATATGCCCCAGGTATTTGAAAACGGCTGGTACTGCGCCTGTGGCGCGTTCCACCCGAAAGAAGAGGATACCGTATACTGCACCGAGTGCGGCTGTGACCGCATCCTGCTGCAGAACGCCCTGAACACCCTGCTCCAGCCGGAGCAGCCGGACCCCGTGCCCGCTGCCCAGCCGGAAGCACCGGTGCGGCCCGTTCAGCCTGCCGCGCAGGAAGAGCCTACCCGTATCATGAGCAGCGCGGCCCAGGAAGAGGCGACCCGGGTCATGCCTGCCCGCCCCCATGTGGAGCAGGCGGCCTCCTTTGCGCCGCCGCTGGAGCCGGTGGAAGCCGGAGAGCAGACCCGCATCCTGGATGCACGGAACTACCAGCCTGCTGCCCGCGCGGCCCGGCCGGACGACGAGGGCACCCGTGTGATGCCTGCCGCCGTGCGGGACGCTGCCCCGGCACCGCAGCGCGCTCCGGAGCCGCAGCCCGTGGATGAGGAGGACTACGAGGAGGAAGCGGACTCCCGTGACAGCATCGCTGAGACCCTTATCCGCTGGGTTCCGCCCATCACGGCCATCATCTGCGCGGGCATTGCGCTGTGGGGCTTTGTGTATTATCAGTTTATCCTGTAAAACAGCAGCGGAGGAGGCGGTGAGCGTTTCCTCCGCTTTTTTGTTGCAACTGCTATTTGGCTCCCCTGCCAGGACAGACTCCCTCCGGCCGGAGGGAGATGTCGCGCCAGCGACAGAGGGAGGATCGCTGGACGCGCCAAAGCGCGGCCTGAGAGGTTTTATTTCAAATCGAGGAAGTGGCAATATGGTAGACGAGACGTTACAAGCGGCGTTTGAGATCAAGACGGCCTGCGATGAGATCAGCCGCAAGCTGCTGCGCTGGCACTGGGAGCAGAAGCCCGGGGCCCACAGCCTGGATGCCCTGCTCAAGCACCTGGCCCAGCGCCAGAAAGAAAGCCCGGATTACTACGACCGAATGCCGGACCTGAGCGGAAAGACCAGCTGGCAGCAGCTGGATACCACCCTGTGTATGCGGGTGCTGCTGGACCCGGAAAAAGACGCGGCCAAGCCTCTGGACCTGCTGGGCAATACGCCGCACCCCTCGGCGGCCCGCCGGGCCTGCAACGCGGTGCGCACGGCCCGCAACGAAGCCGCCCACGCGGCGGACCGCACCGATGGCACCCAGGCGGCCATCCTCTTCAACGAGGCCATCGAGAGCCTGGAAGAGGGCTATGCGGGCACGGCGTTCAAGACCAGTGAGCTGGAGCAGTATTACCGGATGGCGGAGGATTTCCTCAGCCGCTGCGGGGCCAAAAAGCCGCTGGCCTCGGCCAAGGCAGAGGAAGAAGAGCCCCGTGCCAGCACGCGAAACCGGAATGGCACAAAGCCCCGCAGCCAGAGCCGCGGCAGCGGAAGTTCCCGCAGCGGAAATGCCCGCCGCACAAACAGCGGGCGGAGTGCGGGCCGGGGCAATGGCTCCCGCAGCCGCGGCAGCGGCCGCAAAAAGCAGCGCCGGGTGCACTACAGCCGCAAAATGGCCGTGGTGCTGGTGGCGGCGGTGGTGCTGGGCCTGGTGGTCCGGGCTGTCAGTATGGGCCTGTTTGCAAAATAATGCAGGAAAAATAAAGAACCGAGAGGACTTTTCCGGATGGAGAAGCGCTCCCGGTTCTTTTTATGCGCCCGGGCCATACAATGACACCAGAACCCAAAAGGGAGGGAGGACCACGGAAAGGACAGGGATTTTATCACTGTTTGGCGGGCTGGCGCTGTTTCTGTTTGGAATGGACCGGATGAGCGAGGCACTGCAGCAGGCAGCGGGGGAGCGGCTGCGGCGGGCATTGGCAGCCCTGACCCGCACCCCGCTGACCGGGGCGCTGGCCGGGATGGTGGTCACGGCAGTGGTGCAAAGCAGCTCGGCCACCACGGTCATGGTCATTGGGTTTGTCAGCGCCGGGCTGCTGGAGCTGCCCCAGGCGGTGGCAGTCATCTTTGGGGCCAACATCGGCACCACGGTCACGGCCCAGCTGCTGGCGTTCCGGGTGGAGGAAATGCTGGGGCTGGTGCTGTTCGGGGGCTTTTTTCTCTGTGCAGTGGCCCGGACAAAGCGGGGGCGGCAGATGGGGACGGCGGTGTTTTCATTCGGGCTGCTCTTTGCGGGGATGGAGAAGATCCAGAGCGTGGTGGAGCCGCTGGCCCTCCGCCCGGAGTTTGAGGCCTGGATGGCGCAGGTGCGGGAAAAGCCGCTCTGGGGTCTGCTGCTGGGGCTGGGGATGACGCTGGTGGTGCAGAGCAGCTCGGCTACCATCGGCGTGCTGCAGGGCGTGGCACGGCAGGCCGGGCCGGACGGGGTGCACAGCCTGCTGGGGCTGGCCGGGGCCGTTCCGGTATTGCTGGGGGATAACGTCGGCACGACCATTACGGCGATTTTAGCGGCGGCGGGCGGCACCCGGGACGCCAAACGGGCGGCGGCCGCCCATTGCTGCTTTAACCTCTCGGGGTCACTGGTCTGCCTGCTGGCCCTGCCGTGGTTCGTGCGGCTGGTGGAGCTGCTGCCGCCGGAGGGAGAAGAGCTGGAAATTATCGCGCGGCAGATCGCCAACGCACACACGTTGTTCAATGCCCTCTGTACCCTGATCTGGCTGCCGCTGACGCCTCTCATGGTCCGGCTGGTAACGACACTGGTGCCGGAAAAAAGAACAGAATAAGGTCAAAACCGTGGCCATGGCAACGGCGGGGGGTTGACAGATATGGTATACTGATGTTAACTTTCAAAAGGAGGGTCTATCATGATCCGGAAAATCATTCACATAGACGAAGAAAAATGCAATGGCTGTGGTGCCTGTGTCACCGCCTGCCACGAGGGAGCCATCGGCCTTGTCAACGGCAAAGCCAAGCTGCTGCGGGACGATTACTGCGACGGCTTTGGCGACTGCCTGCCCGGCTGCCCCACCGGTGCCATTACATTCACCGAGCGGGAGGCCGCTGCTTACGATGAGCAGGCTGTGCTGGAAAACAAGCAGAAAAACGCAGCGGCTGCACAGGCAGCTCCTGCCCAGCCCGCAGCCTCGGCATTTCACGGCTGCCCGGGCAGCCGGATGCACCAGTTCCACCGGGAGGAAGCAGCGGCTCCTGCCGCGGCTGCTCCGGGAAGTCAGCCCTCACAGCTGGCCCAGTGGCCCTGCCAGATCAAGCTGGTGCCTGTGAACGCCCCCTACTTTGCAGGGGCCAAGCTTCTGGTGGCGGCAGACTGCACGGCGTATGCCTATGCCAATGTCCATCAGGAGTTCATGCGGGGCAAAGTGACGCTGATCGGCTGCCCCAAGCTGGACGATGTGGATTACAGCGAAAAGCTGACCCAGATCCTGCGCCAGAACGACATCAAGAGCGTGACCGTTCTGCGGATGGAAGTGCCCTGCTGCGGCGGGCTGGAGCGGGCTGTGGTCACGGCCCTGCAGAACAGCGGCAAAATGATCCCCTGGCAGGTGGTCACATTCTCGGTGGACGGCAAAATTCTGGACCGCTGAGAAGCGCGTGACCGGATCAAAAGAGAGCAACGAAGAAAAACGGCAGGTGCCCCCATTTAGAGGGGAACCTGCCGTTTTGGCGTGTGTGTTTATTGGATGGCGTTGAGAGTGCGCTGGACGAGCTGCGCGATCCGTTCCAACGTCTGCCGCAGCTGGACGAACGAGGCAATGTCGCTGTCCTGAATGAGATCTGTGGGGGCCGAGAGGCTGTTGACAACAGGGGCCACAGAGCCCGTGAGGGTCACAGAGACATCATGGGCGGGGATCTCCAGATGGATGTCCACCGGGATGCTGTCGTCAAAAAGAAGAGACTTGAGGGGCAGGCCCAGCACCAGCGTGGGGAAGCCAACGCCCTCCGACGGGAACTGAAAATAAGTAAAGCCCTGGGGATCGTAGTCCGGGTGGACGATCCACTTGGGGTTCAGTTTCAGGGTGTAGCCGGACATGTCCTGCATGGCCACCTGAGAATCCGGGACGCCCAGCATCTGGGCCAGCTGCGCCTGCGAGACGTAATTGGGCAGCGACCACTCGGGGAAGAACGTCCCTACCAGCGGGTAGCTGGAAACGACGGAATCCCGCAGGGTCCGGTAAAGCTTCCCGGCATTGAACAGAGTCTGGTCTGCATCAATATAGACATCGGTGAAAAAGTTGTCGCCGCTGGTCTCGGTGGTGGCGGCATCGCGGGAGTAAAGATAAAGCTGCAGCTGGCCGGGGGAGTAGAGGCCGGTCATCCGGCCCTCTGTGGCCCCGGTCTGGTCTAGAATGGAGTAAAGGGCCGGGTGGGTGGTGCCGCCCTGGGAGGTGACAGCGTAAGTGAACTCGAAATCCGCGCCCTGCTGCAGGGCTTTCAGCTTGCGGTTTGCAAGGCCGTAAAGGACAAGAGCCGCCACGATGCAGACTGCCGCAAGGCAGAGCAGGAGAGTGACAACGGCACGGGAACGCTTTTTGCGGGAAGATGCCATAGAGAACGCCTCCTTTTATTGAGAATACGAACCAGAACTTAAAAATCGTGCAAGCTGCCGGGGATTTTGGATCAAAATAAATTTTTCGGGGTATTGCCGGGCAATTTGCCGGTATCCGGCAATCCGGGCAGGTGTGCGGCCCTGATATAAGACCCACCAGATGAATTCAGCGTCGATCTTTTCCATACAGCCGGGCGCGGAGGAATCCCGCACAGCGCCCCGGTTGGCCCACCACCGCCGGATGACCCGCCAGAGGCAAAGAAAGCGGTTGAATGCAAGGACGATGATCTGGTCTGCCTCTTCCAGCCGCCGGGCATAACAGGTTTTGGTGTAGTTTCCGTCCATGACCCAGCTGCTGTGGGTGTCAAGAAACGAGGTGGCCAGCTGCTCCTCCTCTCCCGGAACGCGCTCCACCCAGCCGGGCAGAAAGTGCACAGCGTCCAGATGCAGGACCGGAGCGTGATAAAAACTGCCCAGCTGTTTGGCAAGGGTGGATTTTCCGCTGCCGCTGAGGCCCAGAATCGCAATTTTCATAAAAACCTCTTAATGGCAGGCTTTGACAAAAGCGTCAAACAGGGCCTGTTGGCGGGGGTCGGCCTCGCTGAGCCACTCCGGGTGCCACTGGACCCCGAGGCAAAACGTTGCGTCCGGCTTTTCCAGCGCCTCTATGAAACCGTCCTCGCTGAGGGCGGCAATTTCCAGCCCTGGAGCCACCCGGCTGGCTGCCTGATGGTGCTGGCTGTTGACCAGAACGGTGTCCTGCTTTAAGATCTCTGCCAGCAGGGTGCCCCGGCGGACGGTCACGGTGTGGATTTTAGCCCAGTGATCGTTGTGAGGCAGATGCTCCAGGGGCTTGATGTCCTGATACAGCTCCCCGCCGAGGAACGCGTTCAGCACCTGGATGCCTCGGCAGATGCCAAGGATGGGCTTGCCCGCCGCAAGGAATGCATGGAGCAGCTTGGGCTCAGCGGCATCCCGCAGGGGATTGGGCTCCCCGCAGGCCGGGATGCGCTCCTGCCCGAAGAGGCTGGGCTCAATGTCGCCGCCGCCGGGCAGCAGCAGACCGGCACATTCCAGCGCCTCGGCCACGGCCTTTTCCGGGTCGGCCAGCTCCACCCAGCGGACGGAAGCACCCGCCCGGGCCAGACTTTCCACATATTTGGATTGTGCGGTGGTCAGCTCCGGGTCAGTGCTCATCCGGGGCATGGCGATCGTAATGGACATTTTATCATCCTCTCAAATTTTCACATAAAGCAAAAACCCGGAACTTTTCAGTTCCGGGCGTTTTGGCGGAAAGATGGGGATTCGAACCCCAGAACGCTTTTGACACGTTACACGATTTCCAGTCGTGCGCCTTAGACCAACTCAGCCATCTTTCCACATCTTCTGTTTTGCTTTCGGGCCGTGGCCCTCAGCGCTCCACTATAATACCTGAAACGAGGGGTTTTGTCAAGCAATTTTTCAAAAAAAATTGTATTTTTTCAAAAAGGACGATGGTGCGTAGTACGACTTTTGAACGGAACTCCCGAACGCCTGCAAAACCTCTTGACGCGGGGAAAAAGAAAGACTATGATGAGAGCAAAGAGAGTGCGGACCCTGGTAAAAACGCAGGGTCAGGAACGAACAGGGAGGAAAATGCAATGAATTATTCTGATGTTTTAAACAACGCGCGGCAGTGTATCGGCAAATACTGCAAGGCCTGCCCGGTGTGCAATGGCGTGGCCTGCAAAAACCAGGTCCCCGGCCCGGGTGCCAAGGGCGTGGGCGACACAGCCATCCGCAATTATAATAAGTGGGCGGACATCCGGGTGAACATGGACACCCTGTGCGAGAACGGCACCCCGGACACCCATGTGGAGCTGTTTGGGCAGAGCTTCCAATACCCGTTCTTTGCAGGCCCGGTGGGTGCGGTCAGCCTCCACTACTCGGACGCCTACACCGACATGACCTATAACGATGTGCTGGTGCGCGCCTGCGCGGAGAACGGCATCACCGCCTTTACGGGTGACGGCACCAACCCCGACGTGATGACCATGGCCACCAAGGCCATCGGAGCGGCGAACGGCTGCGGCGTGCCCACCATCAAGCCCTGGAACATCGACACCATCAAGGCCAAGATGGAGCAGGCCAAAGAGAGCGGCTGCTTTGCCGTGGCTATGGATGTGGACGCGGCCGGTCTGCCGTTCCTCAAGAATATGACCCCTCCGGCCGGCAGCAAGAGCGTGGCGGAGCTGAAAGAGATCGTGGCGCTGGCGGGCAAGCCGTTCATCGTCAAGGGCATTATGACCGTCAAGGGGGCCCTCAAGGCCAAGGAAGCAGGAGCGGCCGCCATTGTCGTCTCCAACCACGGCGGCCGTGTGCTGGACCAGTGCCCTGCGACTGCAGAAGTCCTGCCGGAGATCGCGGAGGCTCTTAAGGGCAGCGGCGTGAAAGTCCTGGTGGACGGCGGCATCCGCTCCGGCGTGGATGTTTTCAAGGCACTGGCACTGGGTGCCGACGCGGTGCTCATCGCCCGTCCGTTCGTCACGGCGGTCTATGGCGGCGGCGAAGAGGGCGTCAAGTGCTACATTGATAAGATCGCAGGTGAGCTTGCCGACACCATGCAGATGTGCGGGGCACACAGCCTGAGTGAGATCACCCGGGATATGGTGAGAGTTTAAAGATTATAGAATGTAACGAAACAGCGGCATCTTTCCGTGTTTACGGAGAGATGCCGCTGTTTCATTGAGGATGAGTGTTACTTCAAAGTCCCGTCCAGCACCTGCTGATAGTACCACGGCTTCGGTGCATGGAACGTTTTGCCGCTGAGAAACTCGAAATCCGGCTGGGTGAAGCGGGGCATGGTGAGCTCCCAGGCACAGAGAGCCTGATACTTCAGCTTCAGCTCCCGGTTGGCGGCATTGTTGCCGTACTTGCTGTCGCCCAGGATGGGGCAGCCGATGCTGGCCATGTGGGCGCGGATCTGGTGGGTGCGGCCGGTGATGAGCTTGACCTTGAGCAGGGCCAGACGGCCAGAGACGGCGATGGTCTCATACTGCGTTTCCACCTCCTTGGCACCGGGCTGCTTGTCCTCCACGATCTTGACGATGCCGCGGTCAGCGTCCTTGAGCAGGTAGCCGCCCAGCGTGGCGTCCGGCGGGGTGGGGCGGCCAAAGGTGACACAGAGGTAAGTCTTCTGCACATCGCGGTTTTTGATGGCAGCCAGGAAGAGCTCCTCGGCCTCGGGCGTTTTGGCGATGATGACCAGACCGCTGGTGCCGGTGTCCAGCCGGTGGCAGAGGGCCGGGGTGTAGAGGCTGTTCTCCTTGTATTCCCCCTGCTGGTTGAGATAGAGCAGGGCACGGTTGAGCAGGGTGTCGTCCTCCGGGCCATCCACGGCAAGGCCGGCGGGTTTGTTGACGATGAGGATCTGCGGGCAGTCATACACCACCTGCGCGGGGCCGCGGGCGTTCTTCCAGGCCGGACCTTCCACCCGCTTGTCGGCATCCAGCACTTCATCCAGAATGAAGAGCTTGATCTCATCACCTGCCATGACGCGGGTGGAGAGGGGCTGCTTTTTGCCGTTGAGCTTGATCTTGTTTTCGCGCAGGGCCTTGTTCAGGCGGCCCGGGTTCAGCGCCGGGAACTGCTCCATTAAATAATTGTCCAGCCGGGTGGGGGCAAGACATTTTACTTTTAAAATTTTCACAGGAAATTCCTCTCGATCTTAAAATCAGTTGCAATAGAATGGGTTCTTGATTCGTTTTTATTGTAGCGGAACAAGACCGTTGAGTCAAGCAAAAGAAAGAGGGTACTCGCATGAGAGAAAACCATAAAATGATGGCGCTGACGGCGATTCTGGCTGCTGGTGTGGTACTGGCAGGCTGTGGAGCAACCAATTCTGCCGCAAGCAGTACTGTGGCTTCTGCAACAAGTACAGCGTCGTCGGAAGTGGAAAAAACAGAAGTACAGCCGATGCAGGGGATTTCACTGAGTGACCCGCTTGCAGATGGAACCTATCACATCAGTTTTGAAAAAGATAAAGTATGGGTCGGGGAACGCAAGAACAGCATCAACGATGCCATTGTTTACGACTATGACCGGTACACAGCCGAAGAAATCGAAGCTTTGAGCGAGGGAGATACCATTGTAACGCATCTGGATGGCACGGAGAACACCACGGTTTTGAGCGTGGAGAGCATAGAACGAAAGAACGACTATGTGGCCATCAATGGAGGAATGGAAGAGGGTGGAATCGACCTGTGCAAAGAAGAGGACCATTACCGGACTTTGACCTGGGATGATTTTCCTGCTTATTATGAAGTGGGAGTGGCGAAGCAGCTTATCATGGCGGACGATATCGAATTATCGGATGGCGCGGCGGATTTTGAAGCCGACCCGGTGATTGCAAAGGGAGACCGGGCGGTCTGCGATGCCATGAGCAACGAAGAAGATATTTATGGATGGAATGCGGGAAATACGACCGTGACGATCCAAAACGGTGAAATAACCCATGTGGACCGCATCTGGGTTCCGTGAATTTTGTCCAAATCGGTTGACAAACGCTTTGCGCATGCTATAATTTAACTGTACGCAAGGGGCGCTGTGCCCTTTTGCGGCAGCAGAATTATGACAGATGGCAATGATGGGGTCAGAAATGTACCACCCGCCGCCCAGAGAGAGCGCCCGCAGGCTGCAAGGCGCTCCGGCAGGATGCGTTTCACGCCACCCCGGAGCTTCCGGCGAAAGAAACCGGACGCTGCGCAGCGTTAACGCGCCGAAAGCGGCAGGGGACACGTTTTATCATATCTCTTGCAATTTGGGTGGTACCACGGAGCAGTTTTACACAGCCTCGTCCCTTTTGGGATGGGGCTGTTTTTGTTTTTGCGCCTGCCCGCCCCTCTGCCATAACAGCATACCCATAAACTGACGTGCAAACGCCAAGGACAATTGAGGAGAGAAAACAGCTATGCAATGGACCGGTTTGAATGAACTGCGTGAAAAGTACCTGAGCTTCTTTGAGGGCAAAGGCCACCTGCGCCTGGACAGCTTCCCGCTCGTCCCGAAGAACGACCCCAGCCTGCTGCTGATCAACAGCGGCATGGCCCCCATGAAAAAATGGTTCCTGGCTCAGGAGGAGCCGCCCCGTCACCGCGTGACCACCTGCCAGAAGTGCATCCGTACCCCGGATATCGAGCGCGTTGGCATCACTGCCCGCCACGGCACGTTCTTTGAGATGCTGGGCAACTTCTCGTTCCAGGATTATTTCAAAGAGGAAGTCATTCCCTGGGCATGGGAGTTCCTGACCAGCGACGAGTGGATGGCCATTCCGAAAGATAAGCTCCACATCTCCGTCTACGAGGAGGACGATGAGGCTTACGATATCTGGACCAAGAAAGTGGGCATCGCACCCGATCACATGGTCCGCCTGGGCAAGGAAGACAACTTCTGGGAGCACGGCTCCGGCCCGTGCGGCCCCTGCTCCGAGATCTACTTTGACCGCGGCCCCGAGTACGGCTGTGGCAAGCCGACCTGCGGCGTGGGCTGCGACTGCGACCGCTATATGGAGATCTGGAACCTGGTGTTCAGCCAGTTTGACGCCGACGGCAAGGGCCACTACGAGCGTCTGGCACGCCCCAACATTGATACCGGCATGGGCCTGGAGCGCCTGGCCTGCGTGATGCAGGGCGTGGGCAACCTGTTTGAGGTGGATACCGTGCAGAGCGTGCTGCACCATGTGGAGCGCATTGCCGGCAAGACCTACGGTGCAAACGACAAGGACGACATCTCCATCCGCGTCATCACCGACCACATCCGCAGCTGCACCTTTATGGTGTCGGACGGCATCCTGCCCTCCAATGAGGGCCGCGGCTATGTGCTGCGCCGTCTGCTCCGCCGTGCTGCCCGCCATGGCCGGATGCTGGGCATCCGCCGCCCGTTCCTGGTGGAGCTGGTGGAGACCGTCATCCAGTCCAGCGAGTCCGCTTACCCCGAGCTGCGGGAGCATGAGGCTTATATCAAGAAAGTCATCGGCACCGAGGAGGCAAACTTTGCCCGTACCATCGACGCCGGCATGAACATCCTGAACAACATGATCGACGGCCTGGAGAAAGCACACGAGCATCTGCTCAAGGGCCTGGACGTCTTCAAGCTGAATGATACGTTCGGCTTCCCCATCGACCTGACCAAGGAGATCGCTGCCGAGCAGGGCATCGACATCGACGAGGACGGCTTCCACGCCGAGATGCAGAAGCAGAAAGAGCGTGCCCGCGCCGAGCGCCTCAAGAAGAATATCTCCGGCTGGAGCGAGGACCTGTTCGGCGGCCTCACCGCCGAGCCCACCGTCTTCACCGGCTACGACACCCTGTGCGGCGACGCTGTCGTGGTTGCCCTGAGCGACGAGGAGACCCTGACCGACGCCATCGCTACCGATGAGCAGGCCAAGGAAGACGTTCTGGTCGTTCTGGATCAGACCCCGTTCTACGCTGAGATGGGCGGCCAGGCTGCTGACCACGGCGTCATCACCGGTGCAGAGTGCTCCCTGCGCGTGCTGGATGTCAAGAAGACCCCCAAGGGCTACTACGTCCACACCTGCGTGCTGGAGAGCGGCATCGTCAAGGTGGGCGACCATCTGACCGCCCGCGTGGACAAAGAGTACCGCATGGCCATTGCCCGCAACCATACCGCTACCCACCTGCTGCAGGCTGCTCTGCGTGAGGTGCTGGGCGACCATGTCCATCAGGCTGGCTCCTATCAGGACGCCAAGATCACCCACTTCGACTTCACCCACTTCAGCGCGGTCACTCCTGAGGAGCTGGCCCGTGTGGAGAAGATCGTCAACGACAAGATCTTTGAGGCCATGAACGTCACCGTCAAGGAGATGCCCATTGAAGAGGCCAAGAAGCTGGGCGCAATGGCTCTGTTCGGCGAGAAGTACGGCAAGGTGGTCCGCGTGGTTGATATCGAGGGCTGGTCCACCGAGTTCTGCGGCGGCACCCATGTCAAGAACACCGCCCAGATCGGCTGTTTCAAGATCGTGAGCGAGAGCTCTGTGGCCGCTGGCATCCGCCGCATTGAGGCTGTCACCGGCAAGAACCTGCTGTTCCGTGCAAACCTGCAGGAGGCGATGCTGCATACCGTGGCGAACACCCTGAAAGCCAACAATGTGACCTCTCTGCCTGTTCGTGCCGAGGCTGTGATGGCTGAGAACAAGGCGATGACCAAGGAGCTGGAAGAGATCAAGGCAAAGGTTGCTGCCTCCAAGGTGACCAGCCTGTTTGATAATGCGGAGGAAGTGGATGGCGTGAAGATCGCTTCCGCTTACTTCACCGGCACCACCGGCGACACCCTGCGCGGCATGTGCGACAGCATCCGTGACAAGGCTGTGAACCCCGTGGTGGCTGTGCTGGTGGGCAAGGCCGAGGACAAGATCACCATGGCTGTCACCGTCAACAAGCTGGCACAGGAAAAGGGCCTGAAGGCGGGTGTGCTGGTGAAAGAGCTGGCTGCCATCGCAGGCGGCAAGGGCGGCGGCAAGCCGGACTTTGCTATGGCCGGCCTGAAAGAAGAGACCAAGATCGACGAGGCACTGGCTGCTGTCAAGGGCATCGTGGAAAAACAGCTGGGTTGATTTTAAATAAAACCGAAAGGAGCAATTCCCATGGAAGATTGTCTGTTTTGTAAGATCGCGGCGGGCGAGATCCCCTCGAAGAAGCTCTACGAGGACGATCAGGTGGTTGCCTTTTATGACATCGCCCCGCAGGCGAAAGTGCATTTTCTGGTCATCCCGAAAAAGCACATCTCTTCTGCTGCTGCACTGACGGAGGCCGATGGCGCGCTGCTGGGCCATGTGTTTGCCGTCATCGCCAAGCTCGCCAAGGAGCAGGGCCTCGACAATGGCTACCGTGTCATCTCCAACGTGGGCGAGGACGCGGGCCAGACCGTGAAACACCTGCACTTCCATGTGCTGGGCGGCGAGAAACTGCCCGTCTGAAATTGAAAGAGAGGGAATTGTTATGGCTGAGACTTATACCCTGCATGTTGCGGGCCTGACCCGTGAGCTGACCATCTGCAAGGTGAACGACCACATGGACATTGCGGCGTTCATCATGCTGGGTGACGCCGAGCTGACCGTGGCTGCTGCCACCGAGCTGCTGAAGAAGTGCCCGGATTTTGATATCCTGCTCACCGCGGAGGCCAAGGGCATTCCTCTGGCTCATGAGATGAGCCGCCAGAGCGGCAAGCCCTACGTCTGCGCGCGCAAGGGCATCAAGCTCTATATGAAAGACCCGGTGGTCGTGGAAGACAAATCCATCACCACCGAGGGCAAGCAGAAGCTGGTCATTGATCGCAAGGAGCTGGACGAGATGAACGGCAAGCGGGTCCTGGTCGTGGACGACGTCATCTCCACGGGTGGCTCCCTCAAGGCACTGGATGCTCTGGCAGAGCAGACCCAGTGCACCATCGTGGGCCAGGCGGCTGTCCTGGCTGAGGGCAATGCAGCGGAGCGCAAGGATATCATCTACCTTGAGCCGCTGCCTCTGTTCCTCCACTGATCGAATATGCGTCGGCCGCTCTGCGTCTTCTGCGTTGGTACGCTGGGGGTAGAGTTGGTGTGCGCGTTTTTGCCGCAAACGGGGCTTTTGCTGCCGTTTGCGGCATTTTTTGTGCCCGCGCTGCTCTGGTTGTTCTTTGGCAAAAACAGCCGGGGCTATGGCGTCTGCCTACTGCTGGGGGCTCTGGCCGGGCTGCTGCTCACGGCTCATACCCGGCAAAAGCTGGACCGTGTCCATACCGCTTACGCCGATCGGGAAGTGACCCTGACCGCCGAGGTGGAAGAGGTGTCGGCCTCCTATTACCCGGGCGTCGTCCATGCGGTGCTGCGGGTGGAGCCGACAGGCGGTGAGGAGACCGCATTCCGGATGGAGTGTGTCTGTATGCCAAAGTGCACGGCCGGGGAGCGGGTGCAGGCCCGCTTTGCGCTGGAAGTACCAGCCCGGACACAGCAGCTTTCTTCCTATGCGGACGGCATTGCCCTGAGCGGGGAATATCTCTCAGGAATGAAGCGCCTGGGTCCGAGTGAGAGCTTCCGGGCCAAAACGGCGCGGCTCCAAAGGCGGCTGAGCGCGGCTCTGCGCAAGGGGATGGCACAGGGCCCGGCGGGGGTGCTGGCGGCCATGGTGCTGGGTGACCGCACTCATCTGTCCAAAGACCTTCGCAGTGCCTACCGGGCGGCGGGTCTTTCCCATGTGCTGGTGGTCAGCGGAATGCATGTGTCCATCCTCTGCGGCAGCGTGTTTGCAAAATACCTGCCGGAAAAGAAAAAGCGGGAGCGCGGTTATGCCAGCCGGAGGCGGCAGGCGTTGTTCAGCGCTGCCATGGCCCTGCTGGCCGGGGTCACCGGGCTGACGCCCTCGGTCCTGCGGGCAGCCACGGCGGTATGGGTCAGCGCGCTGGGCGTCTGGGTTTACGGCCCGCCGGATGCCCTCACCTCGCTGGGCGTGGCAGGCGTCTGGATGACGCTGGGCAACAGCTACGCCGTCTGTGACATCGGTTTTGAGCTTTCTTTTGCGGCAGTGCTGGGCACACTGGCCGGGGCGGAACTGGCCCGGAAAAGCCGCCGCTTCCCGCTGCTGCGGAACGGGGTGTGGGAGACGCTCTGCGTTTCTGCCTGCGCCAGCGCGGCCACTTTCCCGGTGCTGGTGCTCCGGGGGTTGAGTGCCAGCTTGTATGCGCTGGTGTCCAGCGTGGCCGTGCTCTGGCTGGTGGAGCCCGTTTTACAATTGGGCCTTGCCACGGCTCTGCTTGGCTGCTGGCCCGCGCTGGCCCCGCTGCACCGGGCGTGCTCCCTGTGCGCGGCCACGCTGGCAGGGTGCTTGAACCGCTGGGCCCTCTGGGTATCCGGCTGGCCCGGGGCACAGATCTATTTTGACACTGCCTGCGCCGCCCTCGTCTGCCTGCTGCTGTTGGGGCTGGGGTGGCTGGCGTACCACTGGCGTGTCCGGCCGCGGGTGGCACTGCCCTGTCTGGTGCTGACGGCGGCGCTGGCCATCGGTTTGGGGAACGTCCTGAACCGGGAGATCGTCCGGGTGGAGCTGGCCGGGAGCCGGAACGCTCCGGCTGTGGTCATCACGCGGGGAGAGAGCGCCGTGGTGCTCTTCCGGGGTGGCAGCAGTACCCAGCAGGCGGTGGAAACGCTGCTCACCCAGCGGGGCGTGCGGGAAGTGGAAATGCTGGTAGACCTGCGGATGAACCCGCGGACGCCCTGCACGCTGGAAGCCAGAGAGCGGATGGCAGCAGACGAGATGCCCCGCTATACTACCCGCCGTGCCCACAGCAGCCCGGCAGAGCTGGAAGTGCTGCGAGTACAGAATGGCTGCATCGTCCGTATCACGGCGGCGGGGCGGCAGTTTGCTGCCCTGAGCGGGAGCGTCCCGTTGGCAAAGCCTGTCCGGGTTGACTGGCTGCTGGCAAGCCCGGCCCGCCCGGACGCGGTGCGGTACACAGACTGCCTGACACTGAGCAGTGCATACCGCTGGATGGAGGAAAACGCGGAAACAGAGACCGCCTCCTGCCTGGCGCTCCGCCCCGGCGGCGGGGAGCGGCTTTCGTGAGCGCTTTTCAAAGCGGGTGGAATATGGTAAAATAGCACTTGACAAAACAAAAAGGAGGCCAGCCTTTTGGCAACCGAAACAAAACTCCGGCAGCTGGCAGAGCAGGGCTGTGCGGTCTACTATTTTTATTCCAGCGAGCGGTATCTGGTGCGGCGGGCGGTGGCGGCTGCGTCCCAGCTGCTGGCAGCAGGGGAGGACGAAGAGACCACCGTGCTGGACGGAGCGACCCCGGGCATTGAGCCGCTCATCATGGCGGCGGGTACCATCTCGTTTTTTGGCACCCGGCGCGTAGTCGTCCTGCCGGAGATCGACCCAAGCGCTTACAGCGACAAAGACCTGGACGAGCTCTGCGAGACGCTGGGCAGTTTGGAAAACGCCGTGGTGGTGCTGGGCACCGTGTTTGACCTGGAACGCAATAAGCTCAAGCTGGGCAAGCGGGCGCAAAAGCTCATCAACCAGTGCAAAAAGCTGGGTTTTACCGAGGAGCTGGCCAAACCCAAGCCCTATGAGCTGAAAATCATGATGATCGAGCGGGCCAAGGAACAGGGAACAAACCTGCCCGAGGGCGCGGCCGGTGCTTTGCTGGAGCGCTGCGGCGAGGACCCGTTTCTGCTGGAAAATGAGGTGGACAAGCTCTGCGCCGTTTCCGGCTACAAGACCGTTACCACGGCCATGGTGGCCGAGATGGGCACGGTCAGCCTGGAAGCAGACGTGTTTGAGATGATCCGGATGATCACGGCCAAAAACGCCACGGGTGCCTGCAAAAAAATGCAGACACTGCTCCGCCTGCAGCAGGAGCCCATTGCCATTACAGCGGCCATGATCGGCAGCTATGTGGACCTGTACCGGGTCAAGCTGGGGGCGGTCCGGCGGAAAAACTACAGCACGGTCTTCAAGGATTTCGGGTACAGGGGGAGCGATTACCGGCTCAAGCGCTCGGCGGAGACAGCCGCCCACTACACGCTGCCCCAGCTGGAAGCCTGTATGCAGGTGCTGCTGGAGCTGGATAAAAGTTTGAAAAGCCAGCCTGTGGACGACGGGGTGCTGATGGAAACGGCCCTCTGCCGCCTGGCACTGGCGGGGAGCAGCCGATGAACGAAGCAAATTTTGTACACACCAGCCGGGTGCTGATCGTGGAGGGAAAATACGATGCAGCCCGGCTTTCCCATTTGACCGACGCCATGATCCTGCTGACGGACGGGTTTGCGATCTATAAGGACAAAAAGCGCCAGCAGCTGTTCAAGGCGCTGGCGAAGAAGAACGGCCTCATTCTGCTCACCGACTCGGACGCGGCAGGGTTCCGCATCCGCAACTACATCACCAATTTAGTAGGGGCGCAGAATGTGGTGCAGGCCTATGTCCCGGCCATCCACGGCAAGGAGAAGCGGAAACCCCAGCCCGGCAAAGAGGGGCTTCTGGGCGTGGAGGGCGTGGACGACGCCATTGTGGTCAAGATTCTGCGGGAAGCACTGGGCACGGAGGCCGATGCGGCAGTCCCCCGCCCGGAGGGACGGCAGATCACCTATACCGACCTGTACGATTGGGGCCTTTCCGGCACGGCAGGCAGCGCGGAGCGGAAAACAAAGCTCCTCAACGCGCTGGGCCTGCCGCCGCGCCTCTCCAAAAAGGAGCTGGTGGAGGCGCTGAACCGTCTGTACAGTTTTGAACAGTTGAATTCCATGCAAGAAACACTCTTTAAAGATGAAGAATAAGACGATTGAAAAACCCGGTAATCCGGCGGGGATTGTGCTATAATAGTAACATTATGCGCACTGGGTGTACGGAAACACCCGCAGGGCAAAAATCCGGCTGCACAAATCGGTGCGGCGGTGGAAGAAAGAGGAGAAAAATCATGGAACGAGAAAAACTCAAATCAAGACTTGGGTTTATCCTGCTTTCCGCGGGCTGTGCCATCGGCATCGGAAACGTATGGAAATTCCCCTACATGGCCGGCCAGGGCGGCGGCGGCGCGTTCGTGCTGTTCTATCTGCTGTTCCTGGTCATCTTGGGCCTGCCCATCATGAGCATGGAGTTTGCAGTGGGCCGCGCCAGCCACAAGAGTCCGGTGCGCGCCTATCAGGCACTGGAAAAGCCGGGCCAGAAATGGCACATCCACGGCTACTTTACCCTCATTGGCTGCTACTTGCTGATGATGTTCTACACCACCGTGGCCGGCTGGATGATGCATTACTTCTACATGACGGCTGCGGGCAAGCTCTCCGGCCTGACCGCGGATGAAGTGGCAAGTGCCTTTACCGAGATGCTGGCAAGCCCCGGCATCATGGCGTTCTGGATGGTCGTGGTGGTCGTGTTCGGCATCTTTGTCTGTGCCCGTGGCCTGCAGAACGGCTTGGAGCGTGTGACCAAAGTCATGATGATCGCTCTGCTGGTCATCATGGTCATCCTGGCCGTCAACAGCCTGTTCATGCCGGGGGCAGCTGAGGGCCTCAAGTTCTATCTGGTGCCGGACTTTGCCCGCATGAAAGAGGTGGGCGTCGTCAACACGCTGGTGGGTGCTATGAACCAGGCGTTCTTCACCCTGAGCCTGGGCGTGGGTGCCATGGCCATCTTTGGCAGCTACATTGGCAAAGAGCGCGCGCTGCTGGGCGAGTCCGTCCGTGTGGTGGTGCTGGATACATTCGTAGCCATTACGGCCGGCCTCATCATTTTCCCGGCCTGCTTTACTTATGGCGTGGACCAGACCTCCGGCCCCAGCCTCATTTTTATCACCCTGCCCAACATTTTTGCCAACATGGCCATGGGCCGGCTGTGGGGCAGCCTGTTCTTCCTGTTCATGGCGTTTGCGGCTCTCTCCACGGTGCTGGCCGTGTTTGAGAACATCATCTGCTGCGATATGGAGCTGATGCACTGGAGCCGCAAAAAGTCCAGCTGGGTCAACCTGTTCCTCATCATTGCCCTCTCATTGCCCTGCGTGCTGGGCTACAACCTCTGGGCCTGGGATGGCTTTGCCATCTTCGGCGGCGCCGTGCTGGATCTGGAGGATTTCCTCGTCAGCAACCTGTTCCTGCCGCTGGGTTCGCTGGTCTACCTGCTGTTCTGCACCTCCCGCTATGGCTGGGGCTGGGAGAACTACAAAAAAGAGGTCAACACCGGCGATGGCCTCAAAGTGCACGACTGGATGCGCGGCTACCTGACCTACGGCTTGCCGGTCATCGTGCTGTTCATCTTTGCATTTGGCCTGTACGATAAATTCCTGGCGTAACCCGGCAGCCGGGGCCGCTGCAAATGACCACTGACCCCTAAGAGGCGGCCCTCCTTCCCGGAGGACTGCCTCTTTTTGCTTCCACAGGAGGAAAATGACCATGTATATTCTGATCTGTGACGACGAGCCCGCGGTGGCCCGGCAGGTGGAACAACTTGCCCGGCAGCACCTGGAACAGCGGGGCATCCCGGTGCAGTGCGCCGTCTGCACCCGGGGCGAGGAGGTGCTGGCCCGGACGGACCTGGCCCAGTACCAACTGGCCCTGCTGGACGTGGACTTGGAGACCATGACCGGCATTGCACTGGGGCGGCGGCTCAAGCAGCAGAACCCGGAGCTGGTGCTGGTGTACATTTCAGCCTATTTGGAGTTTGCTCCTGAGGGCTACACGGTCCGCGCGTTCCGGTATCTCCTCAAGCGGGATATGGAGCGGATGCTGCCCAGCTGCCTGGACGCCGTGCTTGCCGAGCACAGCCGGGAGTGCCGGACGCTGCCCATCCGGCAGGGGCGGCGCGAGACAGAGGTACCGCTGGATCAGATCTATTATCTGGAGAGCGACCTGCGCAAAATCAATGTCTATGGTGAGACGCTCCACAAGCCGCTCTGCTCCTACTACGGCAAACTGACGGACCTGCCCGCCTCCCTGCAGGAAGACGGTTTTTTGCGGGTTGGGCGCAGCTTTGTGGTCAACATGCGGTATATCCGGCAGATCAGCAATTATAAAGTGATGCTCCAGAACGGCGTGGAACTGGGCGTCAGCCGGAACGGCTATGCAGCCATCCGGGGCGCTTATCTGGAGTGGAAAGGGCAGTTTGGCGATGAGCTATGAGTTGAAGATGAAGCTGCTGATGCACCTGGTCTGCATCGTGCAGTGGGGCGTGTTTGCCCTCATCCACTGGGAGATGCTGGGCAAAGGCAAGTGGAAACATCCCTTTGCCTGTACGGCGCTGGCATTGTGCGGGATGCTGGTAATTTCGCTCTGGATCGATTTCGGCTTTTTCAATGCCGCTTCCATTGCGTTCAACGTGCTGTACCTGCTGGTGACATCGGCGTTTTTTGGCGGGACCATCCGCCAGAAGCTGATGTCCTGCATGACCAACGGCGTGGTCTGCCTGCTGACGGAAAATACAGTCATATATCTCTATACCTATATCGAAGCGGTTCCGCCTGCGCAGGTGATCCGGCAGCCGCTGGGCGTTCTGCTCATGGCAGCGGCGATGTTCATAGTGGGTGGCATCACGGCTCAGATGGCAAGGCACTGGGGCCAGAAGCAGGCGCTGGAACCGCTGCAGCTGGTGGTTGCCATGTTCTTCCCGGGGGTGGTCGTGGTGCTCAACATGCTGCTGATGGTCTCGGGCGGCCGGTTCGATGCCACCCAGTTCAGCGTGCTGTTTACGGTGGGGCTCACGGTGGCGGTGTTGGTGCACCTGCTCTTTGTCCAGATGCTCAACGAGCAGGTGGTGCAGAAAAAGGATTCTCAGTACCGTGCCACATTGGAGCAGGAGCGGGCGGAAGCCCTGATGGAATCCTACACCACCCAGCGCCGCCTGACCCATGAGTTTGCCAACCATCTCGAAGCACTGAGCCTGATGCTCCAGCAGAACGATGTGGCCGGGGCCCGCGGCTACCTGACCTCCATCAGCAAGACCATCCAGATGAACAGTGCCATCCTCAATACCCACAACCCCCTGCTGGACGCTCTGCTCAGCAAAAAGTACGAGGAAGCAGCCCGGAAAGGGGTCATGATGTACTTTGACCTCTCAGACCTGAAAGACATCCCGCTGGATCGGACGCATCTGGTCATCGTGGTGTCCAACCTGCTCAACAATGCCATTGAGGCGGCGGCACAGGCGGCCCCGCCCGAGGTGCATGTCCGGATGAAAAAGACGGAGGGAGAGCTGGTGATCTCGGTGCGCAACCGGGTCAGACAGAATGTGGAGATCCCGGAGGGGCAGCTGCCCCGTTCCACCAAGCGCGAACCTGGCCACGGCATGGGGCTGGCCAATGTCTGTGCGGTGCTGGAGGCGCACAACGCCGAGTACACCCTCAGCTGCCGGGACAACTGGTTCCGCTTTACCTGCGCGTTCCCGACCAACGGAATATGACATCCTGAGATGCAGAATATGACAACTCCCGTGCAATGGCGGCACAAATCTGATATGATAAAGGCAGTAAAGGCGACCTGAGCGGGAATGGCGCTTTGATTGCGGCCGGATTTTTCCGGGGCGTCTGCTGATGCATAAGGCCCTGCGATGCGTGTGTGCAGGGCCTCTGGCCTTTGCTTTCCAAAAGTCTGACGAAGCTCTTGGCGGCAGTCTGGGGATTGCTGTACATAGAGAACTTGACCGCTGTGTGGCTTGCGGCGGGCGGCACCGTGTGTGGGAACGGGGTGCTGCCCGGCGGGGCTATGTGGTTTTGCAGGTCAAGAGCTTCGCCGGGCTTTTTCTTTTTTACCGTTTTGTCATATTTCACGGTTTGTTTCTTGTTTTTTCGCCGGGTGCATGGTAAAATTAAGATATTCTTGAACAAGAAAATTCACAAAACTTTAAATTTTACAGTTAAAATACCCGGAAAGAAAGTGGGCGGAGCAGATGCGAAACAAACGGGCCGGAAAGGCTGTGGCAGCGTTGGCCATGGGAATTGTGGTGGCCGCGGGTCTGGTGGCTGTGGGCGCAAAGGAATCCGGCCCCAGCCTGACGTATCATGAGCTGCTGGTGCTGGCCGGGGATAAGACTCAGGCGGCCTCCGCGAAGCAAGACCTGGAAGCAGCGTCTGGCCTGCCGGAAGCCATCGGGGAAGAAGCGGTCGCTGTCAGCAAGTTAAAAGAAGAGCTGGAAGAGATCGACGCGGAAAACAGCGCTTCCAGTGAGGCCGGGCCGGAAGAGATGCCGGAGTCCGAGGCGGCTGCCTCGGAAGAAAGTGCCTCGACGGAGAGCACCGCCCCGGAGGATTCCTCGGCCTCGGAAGCCGCCGCGTCTTCCGTGCCATCCAGTGCGGCGGAATCCCATGCCGTGTCCGAAGCCGCCAGTGCCCCGTCCAGTACAGCGGCCAGCAGTGCCCCCACTGCAGAGGAACTCTGTGACCAGCAGGTCGCGGAGTATATCCGCCAGATCGAGCAGCTGCAGGCCCGCAGTGAAAAGCGGCTTTACAGTATTATGCTGTCGGCCTATAGCGAGTATATGTCTCACCCGGTGGAGGAGCGGAGCCTTGTGACGAAAGTGTCTGCGGTCCTCTCCAAGAGCGGGGAGCTAACGGCCGCCCAGAACCAGTGTGACGCGGAGTTTGCGCAGATCATGGCTGCCATGCGGAAGACCCTGCGAGAAAATGGCCGGGATGAGAGCATTGCGGATGAGGCGGAAAAAACCTATAAGCAGAAGAAAAACGCCCTCATCAAGGAACTGACCAGCCAGGCCTACAGCGGCGGCGACGGCAGCGGCCAATCCGGCAAATGGCTGGCCGAGCACGCCGATGGAAACATCGTGGACTGAGATGGAAATAAGAAAAACAGCGCCGCTGCGGCTCTGGGAGAATTTCCTGAGAAATGCAGCGGCGCTGTTTTGCAGATGAAACACTTTCGTGTCCTGAACTTCACGAAAATCGATTTACAAACCTGAAGAGATATATTATAATAAAATCGCTGTGTTTCGATATAACACAACCAAAGGAGGAAAACTTGGTGCTGGTTACTTTGATTGAGAGCGTTTACAATTTTTTGTGGGGAGATCTGCTCACTCTGCCGTTGGGCGGGGTGACGCTCAACCTCTCCCTTATGGTCATCCTGCTGTTTACGGCGGGCATCTATTTCACACTGCGCACCCGGCTGCTTCCGATGCGGCTGTTCCGGGATATGCTGGACGCTGTCTGCGAGAAAAAGCAGGGGAAGCAGGGCGGCCTTTCGTCGCTCCAGACGCTGGTGGTCTCCACCGCTACCCGGGTGGGTATGGGCAACCTCGTTGGCGTGGTGGCGGCGGTTTCCGTGGGTGGTGCAGGGGCCGTGTTCTGGATGTGGGTCACGGCGCTGCTGGGGGCGTCCACTTCCTTTGTGGAGTCCACGCTGGCGCAGAAATATAAGGAGCCTGATCCGCTTTATGGCGGCTGGCGCGGCGGCCCGGCGTTTTATCTGCACAAGCTGGCAGAGCGCAAGCGGGGGAAACTGCTCAAAAAATCTGTTGTGGCATCGCTGTTTGCAGTGTCCGGACTCATCTGCTGGTGCGGCATCAGCCAGGTTATCAGCAACTCGGTGAGCGAGGCGTTTTCCAATGCGTTTTCCATTCCGCCGCTGGTGACGACCCTTGCGCTTACCGCGCTGGCGGCAGTCATCGTCCTGCGGAAAGATGCAACGGTCAAGAGCCTGGATGTGATTGTTCCCATCATGGCGGGCTGCTATTTCCTCATGACGCTCTATGTTGTTTTCACCAATCTGTCGCAGCTGCCCGGCGTGCTTGCCCGTATTTTCTCGGAGGCATTTGGCCTGCGGCAGGCGGCCGCTGGCGGCTTCGGAGCCGTGGTTATGAATGGCGTCAAGCGAGGCCTTTTTTCCAATGAAGCAGGTTCCGGTTCTGCTCCCTGCGCGGCGGCGGCTGCCGAGTGTGACGACCCGGTCAAGATGGGATTGGTGCAGGCGCTGGGCGTTCTGATTGACACCATCGTGATCTGTAGCTGTACCGCTTTTGTAATGCTGCTAGCGCCGGAAAGCGTGACCGCTGGGCTGCAGGGCATGAATCTGTTACAGGCAGCGATGCAGTACCATCTGGGCGGCTTCGGAGTGGTGTTCATTGCCGTCACGCTGGCACTGTTCAGCTTCTCAACGTTTATCGGGATTTTGTTCTATGCACGATGCAACGTGGCTTATCTCTTTGGCGACCATTGGGGCTGGCAGACCGCCTATAAGCTGCTGGCACTGGCGATGATGCTGGTGGGCGGTATGGCAGCCTATACGGTCGTATGGGATTTGGGCGATGTGGGCATCGGCCTGATGACCATTTTCAATATGATCGCTCTTTACCCCTTGTCCGGCGAAGCTTTGACCGCTTTGCAGGAATATGAGAAGAAAAAGCACCTGAAATAAAGATCACGGAAATAGAAGAAATAAAGACACCGCACCCTGCTTGTAAGATGAAAGCCAGGGTGCGGTGCCTTTTTTGCTGGAGGAAAATGAGAGATAGAGGGGCATTCGATCGGCTTAATTGCTGAAAAGTATAAGTTTGTCAGAAGAGAAGCACAGGAACTTATGGAATGAGAAACCGCTGATGATTCAGAACCGATAAGAAATCAGACGATTTGTAAAGAAAGCTCAAGCTGATGCGATTTTTTTTAGATAGTAATATAATGAGGACAAGGCGAAAACTATTGATTGTTGACGAGACACGTGATAAAATAATATGAGACTTAAAATGTGAAATAATGTCATTTGATAAAATACAAAATATATTTATTGCTGACAGGATAAAGCGGAATGTTAAATCAATTGAACGATACGCATGAATATTGAATACAAATTTCGTCAACAAATATTGTCAGATTTCTGAATTCGGAGACTTAAAATGAAATGACTGCACGGGAGAAAAGGAAAAATGAATGCGGTGAGTTTAGAGAATAAAACAATTTTAGTCACAGGGGAGTGTGAAATAATACGCGGCTGTCATAATAGGAACAAGGGCACGGCAGAGAATGAAAGGCTCCGCGACCCGAAGTTCATATTTTCTTACCCGAAGAATGAACGATTGATCTTTCTGTGTGGCAGAAATGCCGCTCAGAAAGAAATCTCGACCATGAGGGTGGGGTGACAGGCAGCGGACAGGTGTACGAACCTATCCGCTCTTTGTGTTGGCCGAGATGTTGATGAAGAAATTGAGTGGGATTGTGGGAAAGATTTATGAGTAAAAAACTTGCGATTGCAATGTTCGGACAGAAGCGATTATCGAGAGAAGGTGGAGTAGAGATTGTTGTCAAAGAGCTCTGCACCCGAATGGCACAGAAGGGTTGTGATGTAACTTGCTACAATAGAGCAGGCCATCATGTGAGTGGTGCAGAATATGACGATGCTGGTAAAACGGAGTACGAGGGAATCCGTCAGAAGTCTGTTCCGACCATTGAACGGCGTGGACTTGCAGCGGTAAGCTCTTCCTTTTTCGCAGCACTTTGTAGTGCATTTGGAAGATACGATGTGGTGCATATCCATGCAGAAGGACCGGCGTTCTTTGCATGGCTGCCGAAGATGTTTGGGAAAAGAGTTGTTGTTACCGTCCATGGCATTGATTGGCAGCGCGAGAAATGGCAATCAGGACTTGGCTCTAAGTTTATCCACCAAGGCGAAAAAAATGCTGCGAAATATGCGGACGAGGTCATTGTTCTGAGCAAAGGAGTGCAGAAGTATTTCTTGGAGACCTATGGAAGGGAGACGCATTTTATCCCTAATGGTGTCAATCGGCCAGAGGTTCGGGAGGCAAGGCTGATCAAGGATCATTTTGGACTGGAAAAGGATTCCTACATATTGTTCCTCGGTCGTCTGGTGCCGGAGAAGGGGATTCGATATCTGGTTGAGGCATTCAAGAATGTCAAGACGGATAAAAAGTTGGTCATCGCAGGCGGCTCCAGCGATACGGATTCCTTTATGGAGGAATTGAAGGAACTGGCGAAGGGTGACGATCAGATACTCTTTACCGGCTTCGTGCAGGGGACGATGCTGGATGAACTATACAGTAACGCCTATATCTATACTCTGCCGTCTGATCTGGAAGGAATGCCATTAAGTCTGTTGGAGGCGATGAGCTACGGCAACTGCTGTTTGGTTTCGGATATTCCGGAGTGCGCAGAGGTTGTGGAAGATAAGGCATTGATTTTCAAAAAGTCAGATGTAGAGGACTTGCGAGAAAAACTGCAAGAGGCCTGTGACAATCCAGAAATGGTTATGAGAATGAAGAATCAGGCAGCTGACTTTATCTGCGAGAAATATAACTGGGATGAAGTTGTAAAGGAAACGATGAAACTGTACAGGAGAAATAATAGATGAGAGTATTGATAATAAATAAATTTCTATATCCAAACGGTGGATCAGAAACCTACATATTTAAGCTGGGTGAGGCGCTAGAGCAGCACGGACATGAGGTTCAGTACTTCGGTATGGAGCATGAAGGCCGCTGCGTGGGCAACCGGGTCAATGCTTATACATCTGGTATGGACTTCCACGGCGGCAGCAAACTGAGCAAGCTGACATACCCGATCAAGACGATTTACAGCAAGGAAGCACGGGTACAGTTGAGAAAAGTTCTGGACGACTTCAAGCCGGAGGTCTGTCACCTAAACAACTTTAACTACCAGCTGACACCTTCCATCATTCTGGAAATCGTGAAGTGGCGCAAGGAGACCGGAAGAGATTGTAAGATCATCTTCACGGCACATGACTACCAGTTGGTCTGCCCGAACCACATGCTGAACAATCCGAACACCCACCAGAACTGTGAGAAGTGTCTCGGCGGCCATTTCGTGAACTGCATGAAAGGCAAGTGCATCCACGGTTCTACGGCGAAATCTGCCATCGGCATGATGGAGGCTGAGTTCTGGAAGTGGAAGAGTGCCTATAAGTACATTGATACCATGATCTGCTGCTCGGAGTTTATGAAGAGCAAAATGGACAGCAATCCGCTGTTTGCGACGAAGACCGTGGCAATGCACAACTTCATCGATAAGGTGGAGTGGAAAGAGACTCCGAAGAAGGATTATGTCCTCTACTTTGGCCGCTTCTCCGAGGAGAAAGGCATCGGCACGCTCATCAAGGTCTGCAAGGATCTGCCGGATGTACAGTTCATCTTCGCCGGTACTGGTCCTCTGGAAGAGACAGTAAACGGTATTAAGAACATCAAGAACGTCGGCTTCCAGAAAGGCGAGGCACTGGAAAAGTTGATCCGTGAGGCACGGTTCTCCATTTACCCTTCTGAGTGGTATGAGAACTGCCCATTCTCTGTGATGGAATCCCAGATGTATGGTACACCGGTGCTGGGAGCGAACATCGGTGGCATCCCGGAACTGATTCAGGTTGGCAAGACCGGCGAGCTGTTTGAAAGCGGTAACGGGAAAGATTTGAAAGAAAAGATAGAAAAGCTCTGGGGTGATAAGAAGCTGTGTGAGCAGTATAGCAAGAACTGCAAGGACATCAGCTTCGATACCATTGATGAGTATTACGAGAAAATTATGAAGGTGTATCAGTAAGACTGTTATGTGAGGAGAGAATTTGTGGCTACAAAAGCGGATAGATATGAGGGAATAGATGGATTAAAGGCGTATGCCATCATTGGCATTGCACTGATGCACGTCCTCGCAAATGGAGAATATGGGGTAGGAGGATTTGTGTTTGAACGGCTGATACCATCTTTCACAAACCTCGTTTTCCTTTTTATGATGGTCAGTGGCTTTGGAATGTGCTGCGGCTATTACCAGAAAATTATTGACCAGAAGATCAGCGTAGAGGATTTCTACAAGAAACGGTACATCAAGATCTGGCCGTACTTTGCACTGCTTTGTGCGTTAGACTTTGTGATTTCACCAAGCAAGGAATCACTATTTGAAGTCTTTGCAAACTTGACTTTGTGTCAGGGGCTTCTGCCGAATGCTAAGATTTCGGTTATTGGTGTGAGTTGGACACTGGCAGTCATTTTTGTGTTCTACATGCTGTTCCCGTTCTTCTGCTTCCTGATTGGAAATAAGAAGAGAGCATGGGGAGTAGCGGTTGTAGCACTGGTGTTTAACTGGTTATGCACTAATTACTTCAAAGCAGGGAGGACTAATATCGTCTACGATGCAGTCTATTTTATCGCAGGCGGTCTGATCTTCCTCTATCGGAAAGAGTTGGCTGAGTTTGCATCGAAGTACAAAATCATCGCCGGAGCGGTCCTGCTGATTGCCACGGTTGCGTATTTTGCGTTAGGCGGGTCTACACTCACGATGCTGTTCTTCTGTGTGGCAGCATTGGTCTATACGCTCGGATGCAAGCGGGGGGGGGTACTGGTCAATCCAGTCGCCAAGTTCCTCGGTG
>ENA-OPBL01000270-OPBL01000270.1-human-gut-metagenome-genome-assembly--contig:-NODE-270-length-56340-cov-11.173865_pt1 | contig 56340 bp, 79 predicted proteins | sample MGYA00241073_ERZ501461 | MGnify/ENA primary metagenome ERZ501461 (study PRJEB25962, sample SAMEA2042630) | human gut metagenome | biome: human gut; feature: human-associated habitat; material: faeces... | reverse complement strand
TCTATGGTCAAAATTCCGCAGCACAAAGTCACAAAATTCAATAAATTTTTTAGGGGTTCTTTTTCTCATATTCTTTGTGCAATCCGGTAGAAAGTGTTTTACAGCGGCTGTGTATTTCAATCCTACAAATCAGTTGAAAAAAATTGAGGATGGGGACAGAAGAAATAGGAACTCTGGCTTGTTGTTGTAAAATTGCTGTGATATTATAATAATAGTTTGCGTGTCAATCCTTAATATTTCATTTCATGGAAAGCTATAATCTTATAAATGATATCCAAATCCTACAATATGAATTCTGATTTTACTTCTACAGCAAAAAACAGCTTCCAGAGAGAAGATACCTTATATTTGTGGCATTAGAGTGATGATTGAATGTGAGCATGGGAAGCGAACATTCACCCCGCAGTGATAGAGTCACAAATATAAGGTATCTTCTCTTTCTGGTGGCGTCTCCCTTGTTACGCAACCCAGAATAGAAAGGACTTTTATGAATTGTATACATTTAAATTTTGTGAGTGATAAAGAGGGAAGAAAGTTCCTTTCCCCCATGCTTCCTCAAGATGGTTTGAACGAAAAAACACTTAATGTAGTAATTACTGACGGTGATTCACAAAGAATATATCCTGTTTTTCAACAGAAAGCGGGAATTTATGGTGATTACAGCGAATACATGACCAGGCATGGGTGTGCCTGCTGTTCTTTGACAACAGCATTGGCGGCTTTTGTGGAAAAGTATGCAGATTTGAAACCAAATGGAACAATTTCTGAGGTGGAGAGAAAGCATTTCCCCGAAGAAGTATATACGGAGAATTATGGGAAAGTGATGGCAAGGCAGATGCCGGTTTCTCTTTATGGAATTTCTCTTATTTTGCAAGAAGAGGGTGTTTCTTGCGAATATATAGGAGATTTTGAGGATAAAGCTGCCGAAAAACAGATGATGGAGCATTTATATAAGGGAAAGCCCGTCATTATAGAAACAAGCCGAATGCGTAGAAAAGGAAAAAGAATCGTTCACTTTTTTGATAAAAAATATGCGGGATCCTATCATACGATGATTCTGTTAGGTGTGGATGAAGAGGGGCAGATAGTCTTTACTGATTCTGCAACAAGAGACTGGGCAGGAGAACAGCAAAGATTAAAACGGGCTAAGCTGCCAGAACTTATTTCCTATATGTTTCCACAGAAAAATGTGGGGGATACGCATTTATATTTTAGCAGAAAAAGGAATACGGGCGGTTATATTTTGATTCGCTGAATGAGAAAGTAAGAATGAGTGAGTATTCATAGTTATTCATTGAATAACGAAGCAGGCACAATGGCAAATAAAGCTTTGGTATATGCGATATATCCAAACGAAAACAGAAACGAACAGGAACAGAATAAATCAAAAATCCTACTTGACAAAATTTTCAGGTTTTACTACAATAAGAAACATGATGTTTGTCCGCACAGGACGGATGCTCTGTATCACTTATATTTGTAATAATATAGAATTTACAGTATAGGAGCATCATTTTTATGTGAATTTCAATATGAATTTCAAAAATGAGAAAGACGAAGACGGAAACAAGTAGCTTTTATTCATGCATTCCAGAGAGTGACCGGCTGGTGGGAGGTCATGTGCCAGATAGCAAGTGAATACATTCCTGAGTCGCACACCGAATGAGACAGATATTTATCATGTTAAGCGTGAGTAGATTTTAGAAATTGCTGAATGTGATGGAACAGGTAAGATTTGTTTTTAGTAGGCTGTGACGGAGCGGCGGCCGTTATCCGCAGAGGCGTTGTTTGACGCTCATTTGAGGCAGAGCATCTACTCTGCGAAAAAAGGTGGTACCACGAAGTTATATCTCGTCCTTTTATTAGGACGGGATTTTTTTATTTTATTTAGGAGGATTTTATGACAGTATATGACGAACTGGTTGCAAGAGGATTGATTGCACAGGTAACAGATGAAGAAGAAATTAAGGAACTTGTCAATAACGGAAAGGCTGTATTCTATATTGGATTTGACCCAACAGCAGACAGCCTTCATGTAGGACATTTCATGGCACTTTGCCTGATGAAACGTCTGCAGATGGCAGGAAATAAGCCAATCGCCTTAATCGGTGGTGGTACTGCCATGATCGGTGATCCATCCGGACGTACAGATATGCGTCAGATGATGACAAAAGAGACAATCAACCATAACGTAGAGTGCTTCAAAAAGCAGATGAGCCGTTTTATTGATTTCTCTGATGGAAAAGCTATGCTCGTTAATAACGCAGATTGGCTCTTAGACTTAAACTATGTAGAATTACTTCGTGAAGTAGGCCCATGCTTCTCAGTAAATAACATGCTTCGTGCAGAATGCTACAAACAGAGAATGGAAAAAGGTTTATCTTTCTTAGAGTTTAACTACATGATCATGCAGAGCTATGACTTCTATGAGTTATACCAGAAATACGGCTGTAATATGCAGTTTGGTGGTAATGACCAGTGGAGTAATATGCTTGGCGGTACAGAATTGATCCGTCGTAAATTAGGACCAGATGCCGATGCTTACGCTATGACAATTACCCTTCTTTTAAATTCCGAAGGAAAGAAAATGGGTAAAACACAGTCCGGTGCTGTATGGTTAGATCCGAATAAGACTTCTCCGTTTGACTTCTATCAGTACTGGAGAAATGTTGCAGATGCAGATGTTATGAAGTGTATCCGTATGTTGACCTTCCTTCCGTTAGAAGAAATTGATGCAATGGATAGCTGGGAAGGTAGCAAATTAAATGAAGCAAAAGAAATTCTTGCGTTTGAACTTACAAAATTAGTTCACGGCGAAGAAGAAGCACAGAAAGCACAGGATGCCGCCAGAGCATTATTCAGCAACGGCGGAGACACAGCAAATATGCCAGCATGTGCAGTTACAGAAGAAGACTTAAGAGATGGCACAGTAGATATCCTTGCACTTCTTGTAAAATCCGGTTTAGCAGGAACACGTTCTGAAGCAAGACGTAATGTAACACAGGGTGGTGTAACATTGGATGGCGAAAAGGTAACGGACTTTAAGGCTGCTTATACACTTGATGACTTTAAAGGCGAAGGAAAAGTCTTAAAGAGAGGAAAGAAGAAATTCATTAAGATTGTAGCTGAATAGGATTTGCCGCAGGTAAGACAGACGCTCCCGAAGAAAGAAGGCATCCTATATTTGTGACTCTATCACTTCGGGTTGAATGTTCGCCTCCACGCTCACATTCAATCCTTGATCTAAGGCCACAAATATAGGATGCCTTCTTTCTCGGGAGCTATTCTTTGGCTGGGTTGGCTGGGAATGGAATTGCTGAAAGTTTAAACACGCGTTTGTCATACCAAAGAAAAAATTAAAAAGCCCCATTTTCTACATCCGATCTTCCTTCCGTTTAAGCAAAAAGACTACAGTTTGAATCTCCTGAGCTGCCAAAGACAGCCCAATGCAAGAGAAAAAAAGCATATTTGTGGCCTCGGAGCAAGGTTTGGATGCGAGCGCATAAGCGAGCATTCAAACCGCCGCGACTAAAGTCACAAATATGCTTTTTTTTCTCTTGCATTGGGCGTCTCTTTGCCACACTTTTAGGGAAAACCAACATATTCTGATACAAAGGAAGGAAGAGGTTTCAATCATGTTTGATTTAATTTCGATATCGGAAGCGATAAAAAGAAGCTACGATTCAGAAGGCCTACTCGTTGATGTGCGTTCAGAGGAAGTATTTAAAAAAGGGCATCTCCCAATGGCAGTCAATCTCCCATTTGAAGAAATTATGGATGAAAAGTTCGATATAGAGGCAATAGAGAAAGATTTTAATATAGAAAAAGAACAGCCAGTTTTTTTATATTGTGATACAGGTTCCACAAGTATGCTGGCGGCGAAGAAGCTTGATTCTGTGGGAATTCACGCATACAGTGTGGTTGGTGGCATTATGTTTTATAAAGGATACTTAGAAAAGGAGAAGAACGATTTGTGGACGATGGTGCGTACTTCTTGACATAGCAACATTTCCTAAGTACAATTATAATTATTGAGAAATATGTAGATTATGAAAAAATAGGATGAAGTACATGTGTATCGTGGTATTTTAAGTAGTAATTTATATAGAAAAATGAGGTTAGGCAGATGAAGTAATATTATAAATATTGCTTTAGATATAGAAACGTGTCTTTGTATAAAAACAGAAGAAAGATGCAATGAATGGAGGTAAGATGAGCAACAAATATGAGTTTATTGCGCCGTGTCACTTTGGACTTGAGGCAGTGTGTAAAAGAGAGATAGCAGATTTGGGATATGAGATTGTGAAGGTAGAAGATGGAAAGGTAACTTTTGCCGGAGACATGGATGCTTTGGTAAGAGCAAACATTTTCTTAAGAACAACGCAGAGAATCCTTTTAAAAGTGGCAGAGTTTAAGGCACTAACTTTTGAGGAACTGTTCCAGAATGTGAAAAAGGTTCCGTGGGAAGAGTATTTCCCATCCGATGCGAGATTCTGGGTGACAAAGGCAACTTCTGTAAAGAGTAAGCTTTTCAGCCCTTCTGATATTCAGTCCATTGTAAAAAAGGCGATGGTAGAGCGAATGAAAGAGCATTACCACATCAATTGGTTTGAGGAAGATGGTGCCGATTATCCGGTTCGAGTTATTATTTATAAGGATATTGTGACAATTGGTCTTGATACTTCTGGTGAGAGCCTTCATAAGAGAGGATACCGCCGCATGGTCAGCAAGGCACCGATTGAGGAGACATTGGCGGCTGCACTTATCAAGCTCACTCCGTGGAATAAGAGCCGTATCCTTGTTGATCCGTTTTGTGGAAGTGGAACATTTCCTATTGAAGCGGCAATGATGGGAGCGAATATCGCACCGGGAATGCACCGCGAATTCCAGGCGCAGAATTGGGACAATATCGTGTCTCCAAAGCTTTTTGCCAGAGGATTTGAGGAGGCAGAATCTTTAGTAGATACGAGCGTGGAGATGGATATTCAAGGATATGATATTGATCCGCAGATTGTAAAAGCAGCAAGAGAAAATGCGAAAAGAGCAGGCGTGGACGGACTCATTCATTTCCAGCAGCGTCCGGTTCATCATTTAAGCCATCCAAAGAAGTACGGCTTTGTAATCACGAACCCTCCTTACGGCGAGCGTTTAGAGGAAAAAGAAGATTTACCAGCACTTTACCGTGATATGGGAAAAGCTTTCGCAGGACTTGACGGCTGGTCTGAGTATGTCATCACTGCTTATGAAGATGCAGAGCGTTACATCGGAAAGAAAGCGGCGAAGAACCGAAAGATTTATAACGGAATGATGAAGACATATTTCTACATGTTTCCAGGCCCAAAACCACCGAGAAGAAAGAAAATGGTACAGCCGGAAGAATAATCTGTATGAGTATTTTTTCAAGTGTACTTTAATGCGAGAATACTTAGCAGAAAATATTTAATATGAAGATATCGAAAATGTTAGAAGTGATATAAAAAGCACAAGTTTTTTGGGAGGCAGCATTTTGAAAAAGAAACTGATATTTGCCACAGGAAATGAAGGAAAAATGAAGGAAATCCGGGAAATTCTCGGAGATTTGGATTACGAGCTTCTTTCGATGAAAGAAGCCGGAGTAGATATTGATATCGTGGAAGATGGAACAACATTTGAAGAAAATGCAATCATCAAGGCCAAAACTGTAATGGAAGCAACAGGCAGTCTTGTATTAGCAGATGATTCCGGTTTAGAAGTGGATTATCTGAATAAAGAGCCAGGAGTATATTCGGCCCGCTATATGGGAGAGAATACATCTTATCGCATTAAAAATCAGATTATTTTAGACAGACTGCATGGCGTCCCTGATATCGTAAGAAGTGCTCGTTTCGTCTGCGTAATCGCAGCAGCATTTCCAGATGGACGAGTAGAGACACGTCGGGCAACGATTGAGGGAAGAATCGCACAGGAACCAGCCGGAGAAAATGGTTTTGGCTACGACCCTATTTTCTATCTTCCAGAGAAAGGAAAGACAACGGCCCAGCTTTCAGCAGAGGAAAAGAACGAAATCAGTCATCGTGGAAAGGCATTGCGCCAGATAAAGGAGATTTTATAAATAGATGAGTGAAAATAAAATGAGAATTTTGGTAATCAGTGATTCGCATGGACGTAATGATGATGTGGCAGGAGTAATCGAGCAGGTTGGACCAATCGATATGCTCATCCATTGTGGAGATGTAGAGCGAGGAGACGATTATATCCGTTCATTGGTAGATTGTCCGGTACATATGGTAGCCGGAAACAATGACTATAACTTGGAACTGCCATCACAGGACATTTTCAATATTGGCGATTATAAAGTGCTGGTTGTCCACGGACATACCTTTTGCGTGTACCGTGGCGTAGAGCGGTTAAAACAGTATGCACTTCAGAATCATATTGATATCGTTATGTTTGGACATACCCACAAACCATATATCGAAATTGATGAAGATGTAACCGTTTTAAATCCGGGAAGCGTTTCCTATCCAAGACAGTCAGACCATATGCCAACATTTCTCATTATGGAAATCGACGATGAAGGCGAGGCACATTACGGACACGGATATTATAAATCGAAATTTAGCGAAATTAAGATTTGACAATGGAAAAGGGTGCATACTGCGGCATCCTTTCCATTTTTTATGTATAGAAAGGAAATTATTAAATGAAAAAAGGAGATATTTTTGAGGGAAAAGTAATCCGAACTGAATTCCCAAATAAAGGTATTATAGATATTGAAGGGCAGAAAGTAATCGTAAAAAATGCATTAGAAGGACAGGTAGTACGTTTTTCCATCAACAAAAAAAGACGCGATAAAGTTGAAGGAAGACTTCTCGAAGTCATCGAACCATCCCCATTAGAGCAGCCAGCAGCCTGCAAACATTTTGGAATTTGCGGTGGCTGTCGTTACCAGAATCTTTCTTACGAACAGCAGCTTGACTTAAAGAAACGTCAGGTAGAAGAACTGATCGAAAAGAACGGTCTTTCTTTTGATATCGAAAATATCTATGGGAGCCCGATTACAGAAGGCTACCGTAACAAAATGGAATTCACATTTGGAGACGAAGAAAAAGATGGTCCACTTGCACTCGGAATGCATAAGAAAAACAGCTTCTATGATATCGTAACATTAGACGATTGCCGCATCGTAGACCCTGATTTCAACGTACTTCTTCAGGCAATCTTAAAATACTTCAAAGAAAAAGGCGAAACATACTTCCACAAAATCCGCCACGAAGGATTTCTTCGTCATCTTGTAATGCGCCGCTCTGTAAAAACAGGAGACATTTTAATCAATCTTGTCACAACAACACAGAGCCAGCTTGACGAATCTGAATTTGTGAATATGATACTCGCTCAGAAAATTGATGGAAAAGTAGTCGGCATTCTGCACACATTAAACGACAAACTTGCAGATGTTGTACAGAGTGACGAGACAAAAACACTCTACGGACAGGACTATTTCTATGAATACCTTTACAATATGCGTTTCAAAATCTCCCCGTTTTCCTTCTTCCAGACAAACACATTAGGAGCAGAAGTCCTCTACGATAAAGTAAGGGAATACGTCGGCGAAACAAAAGACAAACTCATCTATGACCTCTACACCGGAACCGGAACCATTGCCCAGATGCTCGCCTCGGTAGCCAGCAAAGTAGTCGGAGTCGAAATCGTCGAAGAAGCCGTTGAAGCCGCTAAGAAAAACGCAGTGGACAATCACTTAGACAATTGTGAATTTATCGCTGGCGATGTTCTTAAAGTTGTGGATAACTTAACTAAGAAGCCAGATATCCTTGTACTTGACCCTCCGCGAGATGGGATTCATCCAAAAGCTTTACGAAAAATCATTAATTTCAATGTAGATGAAATGGTATATGTAAGCTGTAAACCAACTAGCCTTATGCGCGATTTACTTGTGTTTAGGGAAGCAGGGTATGAGGTGAAGAGAGCTTGTTTGGTGGATATGTTTCCGGGAACGGTGCACGTGGAGACGGTCGCTTTATTATCACGGAAATAAGCGGTTTTTAGGATGCAAATTTCATGGAAAAGTAGTATTTGCCACCTATTTGCCACCCACAAAATTAAAAACTTATAAAAAGCAAGAAAAAGGATTGAACACTTTAAACAGCGTCAATCCTTTTTTCTATAATGTATTTTCGAAAATAGTTACAGCATCTGTCTGCATTATATCTGTATTAAATGTGTATGTTTGTAATGTTGTTGAGATATCCTTGTGTCCTAATCTTTCCATGACGCTTTTAGGATTAACTCCATTTTCTGCTAGTATGGTTCCATGTGTATGTCGCAGACAGTGACTATGGAAAAGGGGATTGCCTAATTCATGATGAATAACTCTTGAACAGTACTTAAATGATTCTGGCGTTAGTAATTCTCCATTTTCCTTAACGCATAACGGATGAATCTCTTTGTAAGGAAAAGGAATTTCTGAACGCATTTGAACAATAGAACTATCAGACATTAAATAGGTTTTTAAATAGTCCGGTCCATACTTTATCTGATTTATTTTTCTTTGTTTTATGGCTTGTTTTAATGCTTTCTCAAGAGTAACTCCCATTTTTATTGTACGATACGAATCATATTTAGGCGGCTTTAGGAACCATGTTCTGTTCATTTTTAGAAATTGATTGTTTATAGTAACGGTATGATTCTCAAAATCAACATCATCATACAGATCTATCGCAAATGTTTCTGAGATTCTTGTGCCAATACAGTATGGTGTAATGAGCGAAAGGTAGAAGTTACTTTTTCCTTCAGGAAAACGCTCAAGAATACGTTCAAATTCTTCTTTAGGACAAACGTATTCGGAATACTCTTTTGCGTGTCTATCAACAGGCATTTTTCCTACCTTTACAGGAACACAAGGATTAGCTTGGATATATTTTAACGGAAGTATGGCATAATTCATAGCACCAGAGAGACAAGTAAGAGTGTTTTTAACCATGCTTTTAGAATAACCATTTAATTTCATGTTATCAACCCATTCTTGGACTTTGTCTGGAGCATATTGAAAACTGCTTAATTTATAAATGCCAAAGGCTGGTTTTAAATGAATTCTGATTTTCGACTCATAATCCGTATAAGTATTATAGCTATACCCATGATCGATATTTTTCTTAATTACAGTTTCCAGCCAATAATCAAGATAATCGGCAACACTTATTTCTGATGCTGAAAATGTTCTACCGGTATTATTGTATTCCGCAATAGCTGCAGCTCGTGCGGCGATAGCCTCTTTCTGGGTGCGGAATCCTCCTTTTTCAATCTTATTACGCTCCCCATTAATTTTAGCTGTATCAAAATAGTAAGACCATGTTTTTCCTCTTTTTCGTACTCCTTCTGCCATATATTATTTCTCCTTTTCCGTTTCTTCAATAAAGGCAGTCATCATTTTTGTGAGTTGGCCAGCAGCACTTACGCCCGCCTTTTTACAGGCGGCAGCGTAAGCATCTACGATTTCCTTTCTCAGTTTATAAGACTTAGAGACAAGTCCGACTTTCTGCTGATATTTTGCTGTTGCTTTTGTTTGAGCATTCGCTGACATTACTTATTCCTCCATTTCAATATGAAAGCCCATATAAGCTTTACGATACCTATTGTAATAAAAAAGATTCCTAACTTAAATAACATGCTTTACACAGATGGGTGTGTGTGCTATATTTTTATTAAGAAGGGCTTTCGCCCTTCTCGTAAGCTATTGAGTGATTACTTAAATAGCTTGTCCAGAATCAATAAGATGATTCCGATCAAGAGGTTCACTATCGCTTCAGCGGCCAGGCTTTTATAGTCGATAGTGGACTTCTTTTTTCTTTCGTGTTTTCCCATCTGATTTCTCACCTCCTTACAAGTATAGTATAACATAGGGTAGACCCTATGTCAATGAAAAAAGAAAATTAACATAAAAATAAACCATTCTGATATGGATATCAAAGAAGAAGAAGTAAAACTATAACGGTAACCAAGCCAAAAAAATCCCCTCAGCATTAGCGGTACTGAGGGGATTTCTTTTTGTGTACACTTTGTACATTCTATTCTTTTCTGACTTCAATATATCATAATGAGTCAGATAATTCAAGTATATTCTAATCTTGATTTTTTATGCTCTTCTGAGAACAATAAGCTAAAATTTTGAAAAATTAATAATGTTTTGCGTCGATGTAACCTTTAGGCGAATAACATTTTCAGGAATAGAAGGCTGTAAAGTACCTGGTTCTAAGAATGAATATTCTTCAATTTCTTCTGCGTCACATCCAATGGAATCCAATACTTCTTCTGGTGTGGTAAGATGATTATCTAAAATCAAGTTAAAAGCCTGTTTATGCAAGAAAGGTCTTTCCAAAGGAATTTGTTCATCTAAAGGTTCCTTTTTCCAATATCTATTATAAGTCATCTGGTCTTTCAGATATTTAATCTGATTAGGAGAAAGAAGATTAAGGTCTTCGCAACGATAAATCATAGAGCCAATAGATGCTTTCCATTTTTTCTTTAATTGAATAAAATGATTTATTGATGTAGAGTAAATATCTTTTTCAAAAGAAATTTCAGGAAGCAAAAATGCGGCTGCAAACCAATCGGCTTCTTGCTCTATTCGTTTAAAAATTATTTTGTTTTCTAAATCCTCGTTGTTGAATACATTGTTGTGCAAAATGAGATGTCCTAATTCGTGTGCTAAATCAAACCGCAGACGGGCATTACTATATTTATCCGTACTGATATAAATATATGGAATCGAATCGTACCACACAGAGAATGCATCAATTTTTTTATTGTTAAGGTCCATTACAGAAATCATTATCCCATTCTTTTGTAGGATGGCAGTTAGATTATCAATTGGACCAATGCCAAGCTGCCAGAATTCTCTAACTTGCATAGCGATGTTTTCTATATCCTCCAAAGACAATTCCCTGTTTATATTGTATCCTTCAAAAACAGGAAGATTTGCTTTTGGAAAATCCACATATTGAAGCAGATAATTATTTATTTCTCTGAAAATAGACAATTTTTCACGAGCAGCATTTTTAGCCTTTTTAGTTGTGCTGCGTTGACTTCTAAAGTACACAGCACTGTTAGCGGAAGTATTTTCAGGTAATGGCTTATAGAAAAAAGATACTCTATATTTTAAAATGCTGGAAAGCTGTCCAATGATAAAATCAGAGGGTTTGATAGTTCCTAATTCATATTGTGATATGCTGGAACGGGTAATTCCAAGAAGATCTGCCAGTTCTCCCATGGAATATCCCCTTGAAATTCTAGCTTGTTTAATTCTATAGGGTATAATATTTTTTCTTTTCATGATAATCGTCTCATTTCTTTATTTTTAATGTTACTAACTCCTCTAAATCTTTATGCAGAGCAGTCATTTTTTCTTCTTCCTCTGGGCGTAAAAGAAGGAAATGACTATCTGTCGCTGGAAGAAGATTTTCCCTATGTAGAATACCCTTAAATGATGCATCCGGAACGACTAGGTCAATATGGGTACAATCATTAGTCAGGTTATTATATCCATAGGTAAGCAATGCATAATAGGGACCCGTAATTAATTCATCCTTTTGGAGTGCATAATGTAAAGTGTCTCCAAGTAAATAGAAAGAAATTTGTCTATCTCCATCTTCGTTTGCTTTAGCATATTCTAATTTGTACTTAGATTTGGAAGGAAGGTCAGTCCAATTCCTTGTTTTAGCGGTTGTAAGAATAAAGTGTTCTGTTCTAATATGCAAAACAGAATATCCGTAATTGTTTGCTTTCTCTGGGAAAGCTTGAAACACTGCCGTTGGAGTAAATGCAGCATTATACAAAGCCTGATTAATGCTGTAATTCAAAAGTGAACCTCTTAAAGAGCTATATTCAGGATAGGAAAAGAATTTTTTATTATCATTAAAAAATTGACTATATGCCTTGCTTCCTAAGAGAATCGGTCTTGATAAAGCATTTCTACATTCAACAGAAAAATCAGTTTCAAAAGCAGATAATAAATCCATATAAAACCTCCTATACAAATAAGTTGTTTATTATATTATATCACAACCTAGATAAATGTCAATAAAATCATGTAAAAAGTGTTTATTTGTAAAGTAGACAGTGTCAGACTCTGACACGCAAAAAACTTCTACAGAAAAATTATTTGGTTTAAAAATCTATCATTCTTATTATATAGATTTTTTCAAATCAGAGAGGCCATTTCAAAAAAATCTATGCATATTAATATTAGAATGTTCAAAATGAATCAGTATACCACATCTGAAAACACACACTTTTTTGTAACAAAACAGTGGATTAGGTGGTGACTGAGGTTCATTTCGAACTTTTCTTACAAAAATTCTTTTTTATTTTTGTTTGCTATATTGATTTCGAAAGGAGGAAATAGTTTGTTTTCCGATTCTGACATACTATTAATGATGGGAAATTTAATTCCAGAAATTACATATTGACGAAAATATGTTCGGATTATATAATGGAATAAAATCGAACATACTTTCGTAAGAAAGGAGCGTTACATAATGAAAAAAGGGAACAAGGAGAGCAAAGAGATAAATTATAAGAAGGAGGGGAATAAGCTTTGGGCTGGGATTGAATCCGAAGAAACAGATAAGAGAATCTATGAATTTATAGAACGTTTATATCTTCAAGAAAAAGCCGGGGTTTAATCCCCGGCCCTTTTACTTCAGCTCTAATTCATCTAAAATTTCTTCTATTTGCTTCCAACGTTCCTCGCTGAGTCTTGCAAGTTTTACAAGAATATTTTTAGCAAATTCATTATCTCCAGTCATTAATTCATCAACTGCCGCTTGCGCATCAATATCATTTTCTTTAAACATTTCTCCATTACCATTTACAAGCCATTGGTAATTTATATTATAAATTTTGCAAATTAATGCAATGGTCTGGCTAGATGGTGTATTTTCACCACTTTCAATTTTGGACACAGCAGAGCGAGAAATAGAAAGTTTCTCCGCAAATTTTGTTTGTGTGTCTCCAGAACTTGTACGAACTTCTTTAATTCTTTCAGACAAAGTCATGTTAATGTTCCTCCCTTCTAAAATAAAGATAACATTAAATGTACATTTAGTCAACAAAAATATATTGACAATGTACATTTGATATGCTACTATATGTACATCAGATGAACAAAGCGAGGTGAAAATATGAAACAGTTAAAAAGAGAACGTTATCGCAACATGGTGAAAAGAATCAACGATTTGCCGGACGATAAACAGATGTTTGTGATTGGTATAATCAACGGTATGTTGCTTACCGAGGAAACAAAGAATGAGACAAAGATGGCTGAGAAAGCAGGATAGGAGGCGAGATAGAAATGAATTTTCAAAATATTCAGATGAATAACGGAACAGTTTTAACAGCAACGAAGACGGAAGAACTTGTTCGATATATCGTGAACAAGTTCTCCGAGGAAAATCTCACCTATGATGAAGCTAATATTATATTGGAAAATACAAAAGATGTTCTAGGTGAGTTCAGTAAAATTGAAAAAATGTCTTAAAAAATGGAGGTAGTAAGGTGAATATTAAAGAAGCGGCAAAAATTGCAATGAATGAAGGTAAATGCATTTTTATGCGAGATGTTCCGGGAGTAAAAATAAGACCAGAAAAAACGGATATGTGTACTTTGATGTTGAGAGATGGAAGCCATCCTAAAACAGGATGGCAACCAACTGGTAATCAGCTTATATCAGAAGATTGGGACGTTACGGAATAAATTTTGTAACAAAATCAACTAGGCTCAGTAAAGTCTCTTTTTTCTGATTTTCCATACAGAGAATTGCATCATCGGTTAATGAGGAAAGGTATATTGTATCATCTGCATAGAAATTTTTTAAATATCCATTATGATTTAATTCATTCATGGCATCTAAAATATCTTCTACAGAGCAATTTGGAAAGAAAGATTTTTGAACTGTTTCTGCACTTCCAAATTGTTTAGCATCAGAACGGGAAATACCTTTTTTACGCCGAGAACAATATTCTTTATAGAGCTGATAAAGAACAGTTTTTGCTTCTCTTGTAAGCATATGATTCCTCCTTTCTTCAATACTTGGATATAAAATACCCTGTGGTAATACCATAGAAGAAATGTAAGAAAATGTCAATATAAATATAAATATAAGATATTAATAGATGTGGGAGGAGGTGAACACGATGACATTTGCAGAAAAGTTAAGAGAGGTTATGAAAGAACAAAACCTATCTCAGTCAGATCTGTCCCGTTTGACCGGAATCGGTAGAAGTTCCATCAGTCAGTATCTGTCTGGCAGAAATATACCGTCTCCTCAGAGACAGGAAGATATAGCCGTAGCGTTAAAGCTTCCAGAGGATTATTTCATAGGAGAGATTAATGCCGAAAAAGAACTTATTTCAAGAGCAAAGGTTAAACGGTTAACATTAACTGAAACAGCCAGGATTATGGGATTATCGAAAGATATCTTAGCAGAAAATATCGAGAAGGGTAAGTTCTCTGCATGGGCACAAGTGCTGTCCGGGAAAGGGCAGAAACGAGTGTTTTATATCAATGCGAAAAAATTCGCGGAAGCTGAAGGCGTGGAACTGGGAGTTTAGATATGATTAATTGGAATAAAAAATGCGCCAGCGGAGCGGCCACTCTAATCAAGGCGCATGGAAAAATAATCGTATCTAAATTATACATCATAATCGAGGAAAAGGAAAGGAGAAATTTATGTCACTGAATATAGAGGATATGGTATATCTGCTTCGCAAGGCGATGGCAGTAAGAAATGCTAATAATGAAGTGCACTGTGATTGTCATAGTGACGGCTGGGTTACCGTCTGGGTTTTCGGCAAAGATTCTAATGGAGAACGACAGATTGAAAAAAGTTTCGATATATATTTTTGTTTGTGTGAAACCGAAGAAGATAAGGAAGAATCACGTGAAAAATATGATAGATGTATCACGTTTTTGGAACAGTTGGTAAACGAAGCAGGACATTAATTTTCTACAAAAAAGAGACGGCTAGGCAAATCTCAAAATAACCGTCTCTCATAGTCACCATCTCAAATAAATGACATTTATATTTTAGCCTATGCCTGATAAAAATGCAAGTGTTTTGGAGTGATGATTATGCAAAAAGATTTGACAGAAAAGTTAATGAAAGCACACTCGATTGATAACGTGATAGGGAAAAATGTTTCCTTTGTTGGTGAAGTCCAGCGAGGGAACAGGATATACAGATTGTATGTATCCCCATCACAAAATGCCGAAGAAGATAAATATTTTTATCAGATATTTATCATGAGAGATGGTAAGCGGCTAACAGAATATGAAGCGATTTTTAACAGGAAGGAAAAGAAAAGCTGGAGGAGAAAACAGTAATGGTATACAAAGCATTAAAAAGTCAGGCGGATTATGTTGTCCGTACAGACGAATCAGGAAGAGAAGTTTTAGAAACGAGCAAATCAACAATCCTTGTTCCGGCTGTCAAATGGAACGGGCGAGGTATCAAATGGTTTGATGATAAAAAGATAGCAAAGGAGAACTGCTGATGAAGATTATAGCAATGATGACCCCTAAGGGTGGGGTAGGTAAAACGACAACGGCAACAACGATTGCGTATATTTTAGGAAAAGAAATGGGTGCCAGAGTGCTCTTAGTTGACGCAGATCCGCAGGGAGACGCATCGATCACTTACGGGATTAATGACGAGAGAGGCTTGACGAACTTGCTGGAGAATCATATTACAGCAGGCGGCAAATATTCAACCAGAGACGTTATTCGCAAGACTCGCTATCCAAATATTGATGTTGTACCTGCGGATGGTTATCTCACATGTACGGCATTTAATTTATCTAATATCAGTGGACCGGAACAGATCTTTAGATTTAAAACGGCAATAGAGGAAGTACGCAAAGACTACGATTATTGCATCTGCGACTGTGGGCGCCTGTTAGATACGGTAGTACTTAATATCCTTGTTGTGGCTGACCTGGTCGTATCTCCAATTAAGGCCGGAGGTTTTGAAGTGAGTGCGGTCGAAAATCTCTCTATGCAAATCGCAGATATCCGGGGGTTTAACCGTAACATCGAAGCCAAATTATTGTTAAACATGGCAAGAAATACACTGGCATTTCTCGGAATGGAAGCCTGGGTAAAAGAAAAGAGCGGTCTGGATTATTTTGATACAAATATTAAGCAGTCTACCGTGATAGAACAGGCTGCATTAAAGCAGATACCTCTGCCGGAGCATGATGGAAAAGCGGATGTAACGGTAAGCTACAGAAAAGTTGTTGAAGAGATAATAAGAGAGGGTGTGTGAGATAGATGGGAACCTTTTCGATAGCTGATATGTTAAGCAACAAAACAAAAACAGAGGCACTGCAGATTCCTTCTGGGCATTTTCGCACAGAAGACATCTCTATTAAACGAATGTACCGTAATAAAGAGAACCGGTATAACTTGTATAACATCGAAGAACTTGCATCGAACATTCAGGCCGTAGGATTGAGACAAAATCTTGAAGTGATTTATGATCCTTGTGAGGATGGCGATTATCGAATCCTTTCTGGAGAGCGACGCTGGTTAGCTTTAAACCAGCTTGTTGAGGAAGGGTATAAAGAGTATGAGATTGTTACCTGTAAGGTTTGCTGTCCGGCCTCTGCAAATATGGAAAAACTAGAACTGATGGCAACGAATTCTTACAGGGAAAAGAATAATGCAGACCTCATGATGGAAGTTAAAGAAGCAACAGAAACTTTTCGCAGGTTAAAGGAAGAGGGGGCCAAAGTGCCTGGATATGATTTGCAGTCTGGAAGAATCCGGGATATAGTTGCCAGCTTTTTAGGCTTGTCTAGGACTAAAGTGGCGCAAATCGAGAGCATTAATAACAATCTTATTGAGATTCTGAAAACACCACTAAGAAGCGGTAAGATACCTTTTTCAGTTGCGTACGAAGTCGCCGGTCTGGATACCAAACTGCAGGTGAAAGCAGTCCGTAGATACTACGAAAACGACAAGTTGTCATTGAAGGATGTTAAAGAGATTAAGCAGCAGTGGGAAGAAAAGAATATACCAGGTCAAATTGAGATGGATATTCAGCCTGATCAGACGGAAGAGAAAGAAGAAAAGATAACGATAAGAATGCCTACTTTCACCAGAATGGAAGATCCTGAAGAAGTGAAGACTGAAACTAAAGAAACAAAAGAGGATATCGGAGCAGTAGAAGAACAGGAACAATGTGTAAAAACGGAAAGTGATGAGCCTGATTCAGCAGAAAAAAATGCAGAAGTACCTAATAAAACCATTCCGGATACAAAAAGTGATTCTGAGGATGAAGAGTATACTGTGTCGAAACCAATTGAGATAGAGGGCAAATTTGGGACATGGTATAAACCGGATGAGTATATCCCTCACCTCGGTGTACCAATTCTCATAGCTATAGAATATTATTCAAAAGGAAAAGCAGAAATTCAAATTCACGAAGGGGAAAGAGAAAAATCAGACTACTGGACACACCCGGTAAAAACAGCAGAAGGCGGGTATGTGAAATGTTGGGGGATGGACGAGGACATTTTTGCCTGGATGAGAATGCCAGAATATAAGGAGGAATAATATGAAAGACCCTTGTGAAATCTGTATGGATAAGGACCGCTGTGGCGGTTCTCAGCCATGTCAGAAAAAAACAGCTTATGGCAGATACAAAAAGAAATGCAAAGAAATTGCGAAGCATACGAAAAGAGTGATGCAACGCGCAAAAGAAAAACAGAGAAGTGAACCAGAACCGGCTTGGAAAGGGAAGATGATGGATGATTTTATGAAGGGAGCAAAGGGATGATGGAACATCATCTCAGGATATTGCAGAAAAATTTTTCTGACGGAAAGATGAACCAGCAGGAATTTAGAACACACATAGAATTAGAATTTTCTAGGCTGGAAGATGCGTTGATGAACGATGAAATTACACCGGATCAACACATAAAGAAATATAACGAACTGATAGAAAAAGAGGCAGAAATGCATATAGAACCATTTCAGCCTCATGAACATATTTAAAATGTACCCTAATGGGGTTGAGGAAGAGGGTTTATGACATATTTAGATATGCTCAATGAATTTTACGATTTTTGCGAGTGCAACACTGTTTCCGCAAACGCACAATTGCTTTTTCACACATTGCTGGCGATTAACAATAAATGCGTTTGGGAAGAGTGGTTCTCCCGTACTAACGTAAGTCTGAGCGGTCGCATGGGCATAAGCGAAAAAGCGTTTATCCGTGCAAGAAACGAATTAAAACAGCTTGGCTTGATTGACTTTGTGTCGTCAAAAAAGCGAGGCACATGTACTAAATACTGTATTTTGTACAACACGAAAGACAGTACAAAAGAAGTACAAAAGAAGTACAAAGGAAGTACAAAGGAAGTACAAAAGGCTGACATAAATAGATATAAGACTGAGACTAAGATAAAAAAAGATATATCTGACGATATATCTAAAAAAACACGTACAATCTTCAGACCACCGACTGTTCAGGAGGTGAAAGACTACTGTGAGCAGAGAGGTAACAGTATCGATGCGGAGTATTTTGTAGATTTTTACACATCGAAGAACTGGATGGTGGGGAAGAACAAAATGAAAGACTGGCGAGCCTGCGTAAGGACGTGGGAACGTAATTACAGACAGGAAAAACCTGTTAAGCAGGCAAGCAGGAATGGTTTTCATAATTTTGAACAAAGAGAATATGACTATGCAGCATTAGAAAATAAACTTGCTCATGGGCGATAGATACCGGAAAGGAGATTTTATGATAACAAGAGATGATATCGTGATAAGAAAAGCTATTTTACATATCTTGGATACTGACCATGGAGAATGCATTTTGTCAAGTGCATTATTGAATCCAGGTCCAGAGATGCATGATTTTATTCGCAATCACATTTACAAGATTGTTTCCAGTGATGATACAAAGAATTGCGTATTTGATTCGGAATTTTCCCCGATCCACTCTATCTTGGAAGCTTGGGAAGAATCAAACGATGCGTCCTTTATTGAAACGAGTCGGATGATTGCAAATAAACTTTATGTTGCTATGGGAGAAGGACTTAACATTCCGGCAGCAGATTTATTATTTGTGACTTTCCAGACGGAAGGGACTATTTACCTTGCATTGTTAAAAATGAATTACAAAAGAAATTATAATCACGCTAGCATTCGTAAAGGTGATTATACATATGTGGGACTATCGAGAGATTATTCGCTCATTTCGGCAACTTCAAGGGTACCAGAAGCGGCGGTGGTCGTTGCCTCCCTGCTTGCACAATCGCAGCGTAAACTTTTAATCGCGCCCCGCCACGCAGGGCGCAGAAAGGGGAAAAATAATGATTAAAATTACTATTGAAGATACAGAAAATAGGGGAGAGCCTTTGGTTTTGACAGGGGAATTTGGATTTGCTGTCGCCAGAACAAACGTGGACGAAGAAAAGGGCGTTCACACTGGCTCAGTGGCGATGGGAGATATTGATCTTTTTAATATGCCGCGAGATATTGCAGCTATGGGAAAAGAAACGAGACGTGTGATCCAAGGCCTTGATGACGATAAATCAAATGGAATTATTAGAGTTTTGTCGTTTAAGCATGGCTTTAAAGAAAAGGAAAAGTAAAAGAGATGGAGCAGGAGGTAAAAATGGATTATAGAAAAATTAAAAAAGCTTTAGAAACATTGAGCGATATGTGCGATGAGATTACAAGAGATAGTTATGCGGACAGTCCATGCATGGATTGTCCGTGCGGCAACCTGAACGGGGACTGCATGATTAGAAAAGATAGCCCTAATAGATGGTGTATCCAGGATAATCAAAACGATCAGGATGAGATCAAACGAACAATGGTGTGACAAGAAGCTTAAAGCAGATGCTCCTGAGAGATAAGCTCCTCTCAGGAGTTAAAAAATATGTCTATGGAGGACAATATGGGAAGGATGCGAGATAATGAATTCGGCTGCAGAAGAATCAAGAAAATGCGTAGAAAAACACATGGAAGAATTAAAGGGAGGATATAAAGGAGTATGTCCTGTGTGTGGAAAAACAATTCGGATTTGCAAAAGTATCCGCATAGAAATGGGGGCTAATACTGGCAGTGGTATATGCCCAGGATGCAAAAAACTTTTGCATATGACATTTAACGAAGAACGGAAGGAAATGAATCTGGAAAGATTTAAAGACTACCAGAAGAGACACGGCAAGGAGTGTGAGGCGAATGCTAAGACCGACGGTAAAGGCAGCGGAATTTGAAAAATACGGTTTTAAACGGTGTAAAGGTATATATAAGGATTGTTTTTATCTTTGTGTAGCACGTGGCAGTAAGATGCTATTCGTAAGTGATGTCTGTTTCGATGTTTTCGAATGGGATGATGTAGATCCTCGCATACATAAAAATGCAAACCACAACAAAGATAAACGTGACTGGATGGACATTACCTATGATTTGATTAAAGCAAATTTACTGGAAAGCGAATTTAAAAGTTTTGCAGGTTTAAAGGAGTAGCGATGGAAAATATATTTGGAAAAGCCTTGCTGGAAGCGAGAGAGATGACAGGAACTTCAAGAGAAGATTTATCAGCGAGAACGAGAATGTGCGTTGATACAATAAAAAAATATGAATCAGAGGATGCAAATCCATCGCTGAAAAAGATATTTCGAATAGCAGATGCACTTGGATGTGGATTCGGATGGGACAAGAACTCATTTTTCTTTTATCCCTGGTTGAAAACAAAAGACAGAGCAGATACATTTGCTGAGGAACTGAAGAAAGTAAGGGAAGACAAAGGTTATTCACAAAGAGCGTTAGCAGAAAAGTCAGGGATAAAAGTAGCGACAATTACAGGGTATGAAACCGGAAAGACATGTCCGTCATTAAAAAGCATGATAAAAATAGCACAGACATTAAATTGTACGTTTGGCTGGGATAGAAGCAGTATCTGGTTTTCTAAGATCAAAAAGAAGAAAACAAAAAAGCCTGTCGAACCAAATTATTATTCTTTCGATTTGTATTAATTGAACGTGTCAGAATCTGACACAGGAAGGAGGCTGCCGTGACAGAAAAAGAAAATCTTGAAAGATGCCGGTGTGTTGATGCTCTGATTCGAGATATCAGGGAGAGGATAAGCAAAACGGAGCGAGACATTGAAGAATTATCTAGCAGGACCGTTGTAGATACCGTTCGCGGGGGAGACGGCGGCACACAATTGTTTAAAGTTGAAGGGCTTCCTCAATCTGTGATTGAAAAAAAGAGAATATTGCTCGAAGCAAGGGTTAATAAGTTGGGCAGGACATTATCAGAAAAGGAAAAGGCGATAAACAGAGCATATATATTTCTTGATACAGTGAAACCGGCAGAGCTTCGATTAATGTTGCAATTTTATTATATTGATGGAATGTCGTGGAGCAGAGTAGCCAGGAAGATGGAAAAAGAAACGGGAAAAGAATTTTCAAAGGCTGGGTGCCAGATCAGGTGCATGAGATTCTTTGAAAAGCTAAAAGGAGAAGAAAAATGATATTTGCAGAAATTTTACTTGTAGTGCTAACAGTCATGATTGGGGTTGTATGCGTATCAGTAATTTTATCAAATAGACAAGTGTCAGAGTCTGACACAGAAAGTCAGGTGAAAGATGAACGCAGTAGAACCAATAAGAGACCGGGAGAAAGTACAGGATATAGCAGACTACCTAAAAAGTAAGAATGAAAGAGATTACGTGCTCTGGATGTTTGGAATCTATACAGCATTAAGGGTTTCAGATATTTTAAAAATGAGAGTCCGGGACGTAAAGAATAAAGATTATATTATCATGCGTGAGCAGAAAACAAATAATGAAAGAAAGTTTGTGATTAATAAGAAGCTACGAAAGGCAATAGATCATTACATAAAGGACAAGCCGGATTATGAGCTTTTATTTAAATCCAGACAGGGACAGGAGAAGGCAATCAGTAGACAGCAGGCTTACAACATAATAAAAGAGGCTGCTGCACATTTTGGAATCTATAATGTAGGAACACATACGATGCGAAAGACATTTGGGTATCATATGTATATGAAGACAAAAGACGGGATGCTCCTTATGAAGATATTCGGGCATTCCGATGTGCATATTACATTGAGGTACATAGGGGTTGAGCAAGATACAATTAATAAGGCAATGGCTACTTTTAATTTGGCCTATTAGTTTGACATAACGAGACTATGTAAAACTCAATGGTTAAAAATTAAAAACTATATATAAGAAGAAACGGATGCACACAATAGTTTACAAAATATTAGATATGTCAAAGTGAGAAGGGACGAGAACTATGAGAATAAATCGTAAGAAATTAATTGATGCAATGAAAGAGAAGAATATAAATCACAGAGAATTGGCAGAGCTTGCAGGGGTTACAAGGATGACGGTGCATAACGTAAAGCGTGGACATAACTGTTCTTCTCACACTGGAGAATGTATTGCAAAGGCTCTGGGTGTTCCAGTAGAAAAACTTATTGAAAAATAAAATAAAAAATAAGGAAATGTTGACCAATGTTGTTTTTAGATGTGCTATCTTTATAACGAGCAAAAGCTCAGATACCCCATTACAACCCCAATGGGCTATTGGTAAAAACTTCTCCAGTGTACAGGCAATCGGTAATCCGGTTGCCTAATTATTTTTCATGGAGGATATATGTTTGATTATTATGGGAGTAAATGGAAGAAAAAGAGAGAACACATTTTAAAACTGGACGGATATAAATGCAGAGTGGCCAAAATGTATGGAAAGACAGAGGCAGCTAATACAGTGCATCATATATATCCAGCAGATGAATATCCGGAATATGCATGGTGTGATTGGAATCTTATCAGTGTATCACAGGCAAGTCATAACAAACTAGAAAACAGGACGACTGGAGAGCTGACAAAGCTTGGCCAGTTACTTCAGGATATGACTGTTCCAGGAAAAAATTGGAGAGCCAGAAAATAGTGTGTCAGAAAATCCCCCCCTGCAAGAAAAAAAGAAAAAATTTGTTTTCTACTGGTGGGGGTTAGGTGTTTCCAAATGCGCGAAATTTCAAAAATTCCAAAAAAGGAGAAAGGAGGCGGCAAAATGGCAAGGGCGATAAAGGCACAAACATTTGAAAAAAAATTGACGGATAGTATGAAGAAAATGGGAACGTACAGAGAAGAATATGCTGAGACAATTCGCATCTGTGCAGAACTTTTATCCGAACGAGAAAGTATCAAAAAGATGCTGGAAAGTGACGATTACGTTAAACGAACCCCGGGTGTTATTACACTGGAAAGATTGAGAAGTGACATAGCAAAATATTTGGATATGCTGTGCCTGAATCCTAAGATCTTTGAAAAAACAACAATCAAAGAGAAACCTAAGTTATCAAAATTAGATGCCGCACTTAGTAAGATAGCAGATGGCTGAGTCTAAACTATTTAAAGAAGTCAAAAAATATGCAAGAGATATCGTATCAGGAGAGATAATAGCGAATGAGGATAGAGTACTTGCAGCTAAAAGATTTTTAAAAGATTTGGATAATACTGCTTATGAAATGCGCACACGGGATGCTGATTTTGTTATAAAAATTATCGAAGCTACTTTTGTACACATAAAAGGTCCAGCGAGAGGAAAAGCTTTTTTGTTAGAACCATGGGAAAAATTTATTTGTTATAATGTTGCAGGTTTTTATATTGCAGGGACAGAAGAACGCCGTTTTAAAGAGGCGTTTATTTTTTTACCGCGAAAAAACAGTAAAACTTTTTTTGCTTCTGCGTTGGCCTGGGCATTGTCTCTTTTAGAACGACAGTATTTTTCAGTGCTATATATTATTGCTACAAAACTCGATAGGGCAATGGAAGCTTTTGAAAATATCCGTGAAAATATTGAGTACATGGGCGAAAGCAAGAATTTCAAAATATTGAATAACAATGCGGAACATTCAATCAGTCGAACATTTTATGATGAGAATGAAAATAAAAGTGGAGCATTGAGAATACAGGCACTTGCAGCAGATGCAAAGCGAGCAGATGGACTTAATGCGAACATTATTATTCTTGATGAGATGCACGCTTATAAAAATGCAAATGAATATTATGTTTATAAACAGGCAATGAAGGCTTATGTAAATAAATTGCTTATAGGTATAACAACAGCTGGAAGTGATATGAATTCTTTTTGTTACCAGCGTCTTCAGTATTGCAAAGAAGTAATGCGGGGAACAAAAGTGGACGAAGAATATTTTATATTTATATGTCAGGCAGATAACCCAGACGACTATACAAACCCGGTTGAACATGAAAAGGCAAATCCTAATTATGGAGTAACCATCAGAGAAAAAGATATTCTGAATGAAGCTCTTCAGGCACAGAATGATCCAACAGGAAGAGACGAGTTTTTAAATAAATCACTTAACATCTATACAAATGCACTTAATACATATTTTGATATTTTTCAAGCCCAGGAAAGTGATAAGCAATTTAGCTGGACGTTGGAAGAACTGGCACATTTGCCAATCAAATGGTATGGGGGAGCAGACTTGTCAAAGATGTACGATCTTACCGGAACAGCGCTTCATGGTAGATACAAAAATACAGATATTTGTATTTCACACGGCTTTATGCCAGTAACTGCAGCACATCTTAAAGCAGAAGAAGACCAGATTCCGTTCTTCTGGTGGGAGGAACAAGATTGGCTTACTCTTTGCAATTCGGATGTCATTGAGTATGAAGATGTACTGAAGTGGTTTCTTCAAATGCGAAAGATAGGATTTGACATTAAATGGGTTGGATATGACCGGCGTTATTCAAGAGAATTTGTGTTGAAAATGAAAAAATCCGGGTTTAAAATGCGAGATCAGTCGCAAAGGTATGTTGAAAAAACGGAAGCTTTTCGGGAAATAGAAAAGAAACTGAAAAAAGGAGAATTTTATTATCTTCACAATAAAGCGTTTGAGTATTGCTTATCAAATGTGAAAGCGATTGAAGATTCCGATGAATTTGTAAGATTTGAAAAGGTGCAGCCGACATACAGAATTGATTTATTTGATGCGGATGTAATTGCATGTAAACAAATGTTGATTGACCTTGAAAAAACACAGAAACAAGGAAAATGGTTTGGATAAGAGAGGAAATGATAGCATGGGGAAAAAGAAGAAAAAACAGGTGAGAGCAGAGCCGGATAAAAAAAATATATCATGGCTTTGTTCTTCAGATGCTTTTGATATATTGTGCGGTGGTTCATATACAAGGCTGATTGATAATCCGGAGATTGTGGCAGCAGTGAATAAAATCTGTAATCTGATTTCCAGTATGACAATACATCTGATGGAAAACACAGATGCAGGAGATAAGCGGTTGAAAAATGAATTATCCAGGAAGATAGATATTACTCCGAATCGTTTTATGACAAGGAAAACTTTTATTTCTGCCTTGGTAAGGGAAATATTGCTTGAAGGAGATGGAAATGCAGTTGTTTATGCGGAAACAACACAGGGATATTTAAAAGATTTGCAATTGATTCCGGCAGGACATTTTTCTTTTGTACCTGATGGCTACGGTTATCTGATTCGAATAGATGGAGAACCATATACGCCGGATGAATTATTACATTTTGTTATTAACCCATCTCCGGATTATCCGTGGAAAGGCTGTGGATATCGCACAGCACTAAAAGATATTGCTAACAATCTGAAACAGGCTACAGCAACAAAAAAAGGATTTATGGAAAGTAAATGGAAACCATCCGTTATTGTAAAAGTGGATTCTATGAGTGATGAACTTTCTTCTCCGGAAGGAAGAAAAAAGATTTTGAATGACTATGTTGCGAATACAGACGCAGGCGAACCCTGGGTTATTCCGGCGGATGCATTTGATGTTGAAGTTGTAAAACCTCTATCGTTAACAGACTTAGCATTATCAGATGCAGTCATGCTTGATAAGAAAACAATAGCAGCAATTTTAGATGTTCCTGCCTTTGTCGTTGGTGCTGGCGAATTTGATTCTGAAGAATGGAACAACTTTATCAATACGAGAATCCGTCCATTGTGTAATGCCTTGGAGCAGGAACTCACTAAGAAGTTGTTAATAAATCCAGACTGGTATTTTCGCTTTAATGTTAGATCTCTGTATGCATATGATATTACGACATTGTCTAATGTAGGTGCAAATTTATATACAAGAGGCATTATGACAGGAAATGAAGTGAGAGATGCAATTGGATATTCTCCAATGGAAGGACTAGATGAGTTAGTGATATTAGAAAACTACATTCCACAAGGAATGATTGGAGATCAGAAAAAATTGAAGGGAGGTAAAGAAGGTGAAGAGGAATAGACAGGCCAGAAGCGTACCACTTCAGTTTAAGACCAGAAGTGAGGAAGATGGAGAAAAATATATATCCGGGTACTTTGCTGTATTTAATTCAAATTATGAAATGTGGGAAGGGGCAACAGAAAGCGTAGATGTACATGCTTTTGATAATACACTTCAGGATGATATCAGATGTCTGATTGATCACGATACACATCTTGTCCTTGGAAGAACTAAATCCGGAACATTAACATTAAAAGTTGATGAAAAAGGATTATGGGGAGAAGTCAAGATTAATCAAGCGGATCAGGATGCAGTAAATCTGTATGAGCGTGTCAAACGAGGAGATGTGGATCAATGCTCATTTGGGTTTGATATTTTATCAGAAGAATTTACAGAGAATGGAAGAGATGTTCACTGGACGATAAAAGAAGCAAAACTCTATGAGGTTTCAATTTGCACGTTCCCTGCATATGAGGAAACAGAAGTAAGTGCAAGAAAAAATGATTATGGAAATATTAAAAAAAGAAATGTGGAGATGTGGAAGAAACAGACATTAAAAAAGCTGAAAGGAGAAAAATAAATGGCTTTAAAAAAATTATTATTGAGAAGTAAACTGGATGCAAAGAAAAAAAGCTTAGATGCACTGCGAACGAAGGATGAAGAATTTTCAGTTAGAGAAAAAGAAATTGAAAGTGCTATTAATGAGATGGATGAAAATACATCGGCGGAAGACAGAGTAGCGGTAGAAGAGGAAGCGGAAAAATTTCAGCAGGATAAAGATGAGCATGAAGATACAAAGAAAAAACTCGAAGAAGAGATTACAGGCATTGAGAGGGAACTTGAAGAAGAAGAAAAGAAGGATCCTAAGCCTGCTCCAGAAAAGAATGAGCCAGCAGAAAGAAAGAAAGGAAATGGAATGACAGTGAGAACAAAGTTTTTTGGTTTGACAAGAGAAGAAAGAGATCAGATGCTGACAAGGGAAGATGTGAAAGAATTTCTCAGTAAAGTCAGAACATGTATCAAAGAAAAAAGAGCTATTACAAATGCTGGATTGACAATTCCGGATATTGTACTGCCACTTATTAAGCAGGTTGCAACAGAAGAAAGTAAATTAGTGAAATATGTATCTGTTCGTCCGGTGTCAGGAACAAGCCGACAGAACATTATGGGAGAAATCCCGGAAGCAATCTGGGATGAGATGTACTCAGCTGTAAAGGAATTAGATCTTGCTTTTTACAACATGGAAATGGACGGATATAAAGTAAGTGGATACTTTGCAATTGCTAATGCAATCCTGGAGGATAATGACGTGAACCTTGCAACTGAATTAATCTCTGCAATCGGAAAAGCGATTGGAAAAGCATTAGATAAAGCGATTCTATACGGGAAGAATGTAAAAATGCCGATGGGAATTGTTACATCTCTTTTATTAGCAGAAGCTCCGGCAGGATATCCAGAGACGGGAAGAAAATGGGAAGATTTAAGTACCTCACATGTGATTACAGGAACGAACGCTACAGGAACAAAACTGTTCCAGGACATCACAAAGGCTACGGGAGTGATTGATAATGATTATGCAACAGGAAACATTGTATGGGTAATGAATAAAAAAACACATACAAAACTTATTGCTGAAGGAATTGGAGTAAATTCTGCGGCTGCAATTGTGGCAGGCGGTGCACAGTCAACTATGCCAATTGTTGGAGGCAATATCGAAGAGCTGAAATTTATTCCGGATAATACAATAATCTTTGGCTATTTTGAGAATTATGTTTTGGCGGAGAGAGCAGGCACGGTAATCGGACAGTCAGAACATGTTAGATTTATTGAAGATCAGACGGTATTCAAAGGCACAGCACGTTATGATGGAGATTTGGCAATAAGAGAAGCATTTGCTGTATATGGTGTGGGAGGTGCACCTGTCACAGAAGCACCAAAATTTGCAGGAGAAGCATAGAAAGCGGGTAGGTATATTGGATGGAAAAAGAGTATAAACTTATGCTGCTAAAAAAAGATCTGCAGATGACAACAAAAGCGAATGATGAATATTTAGACTTTTTGTTATCAAAAGCAAAAGAACTAATGGAGAGAGAAGGGATTCGCGAAGAGGATACGAACGAATATGCAGGTATCCAAATTGATTATGCTGCATATCTTTTCAGAAAAAGGGCATCGGCACAGACTGCGATGCCCCGTTTCTTGCGTTGGGAAATGAATAATTTGTTGATATCACAGAAAGCAAGGCAAAAATGACATTTGATGATGGTGTTTTAAAAATTTATAAAGTGATAAATATTGCAGAAACAGGAATGAAACCAAAGTATGCTTTGAAGTTGAAGAGCAAACATTGCTTTGGATTTGAGACTGTCGGAATATCGAGATATTATACAGCATTACAGGAGAATGTACAGGTGTCGGACGTTGTGCATATATGGGAAGACAGAAAAATTACAAGTATGGATATATGTATCCTGGAAGACGGACTGCAATATAAATGTGCATTTGTGCAACATGTGATGGATGACGGTCTTAAAATCACAAGAATCACTTTAGAACGATTGAAAGAAGATTATGGAATTCTCTAAAATTTATATGGTTCGAGATGCTTTGAAACGGGTGATGGATGATGTATTCCACTACGAAGCATACGAGAAAAAGAATAAGTATATAGTCTGGCAGGAAGAGACAGAAGCGAATTCTCATGTGGCAGATAATAAAAAGGATATACAGGTCCTGCAGGGGAGTATTGATTATTTCACAAAAGAAGATGTGGATGAAAATGTGGATAAGATTCAAGTTTCACTGGAAACAATGGGGATATCTTTTCGTTTGAATTCTGTTCAACATGAAGAAGAAACAGGTTATATACATTTTGAATGGATTTGGGAGGTAAGCTGAAATGGCTAAAATGTCTGTACAGGGACTGGATGAATATGCATTAAGATTATCGAATCTCAGTAAAAATACAGAACAGATAGTAAGACAGGCAGTATATGAAGGTGCAGGAGTTGTTGCGGACAGTATAAAAAGCGGATTGAGGCAAATACCTGTAGATAATGGACGAGGTACAGAGGACAGAAAACTTCATGGAGTAACGAACAGACAAAAAGCAGATTTAATAGATGCATTTGGATTGGCACCTATTGAGAATAGAGATGATTATATTCAGACAAAAGCTGGATTTTCCGGATATGGAAAAACAAAGTCTAAGAAATATCCAAATGGTTTACCGAATGCCTTGCTGATGCGTTCGGTAGAAAGTGGAACATCGTTCAGGCAAAAGACACCTGTAGTTCGAAAAGCAGTAAATAGAAGCAGAAAAGCAGCAGTACAGGCTATGGGAGATAAGATTGACGAACTCTGTAAAGAAGATATGAGATAAGGAGGAATATTATGGCTATAAAAGGATTATCAAAACCGGTTTGTGCAAACTATACAGCAGTAGGAAATGCAGTAACATACTCAGATGCTTATGCGGCGGACAAAGCTGTAGAATATTCGTTTGAAGCAGATGTTGCAGAAGATAAAGATCTTTATGCGGATAACCAAGTGGCGGAAACAGCAGCAGGAAGATTTGTGTCAGGAAAGTTAACCCTGAAAACAGCAGATCTTACCCCAGAACTTTCGAAGAAAATTTTAGGATTGAAAACAGTAACCAGACAAGTTGGAGAGGAAACGGTAACAGAAGTTGTCTATGATGATGATCAGGTAGCTCCATATCTTGGATTTGGAATCATTGAGGAACATCAGATTGATAATAAGACAGGATATTTACCGGTTGTTTTCCCAAAGATCCGTTTTTCCATTCCGGCAGATGCTGCAACAACTAGAGGAGATGAAGTGGATTGGCAGACAAAAGAAATCGCAGGAACTGTCGTACGATCAGATCAGGTAGATGACAACTATAATCATCCATGGAAAATTACGCCACAGAAAATGTATGACACAGAAGCAGAAGCATTAAAGTATAATAATGCAGTTTTAGGAACGAGAGGTTAACGGGAGGCGTTTATGAAAAGACTTACATACATTGAAATTGTCGGTAAAATTTATCCTATGAGTTTTTCGTTAATGGCAACAAAAAAGATAGCACAGAAATATGGAAGCGTTAAGGACTTTCTTAAAAATATAAATACAGAAGGATCGGAAGAAAAGACAATTTCGGTAATCTCAGAGGTATTAGAATTACTTATATCACAGGGCTGTGCTTATAAAAATTATTTTGAAAAAGATGTTCCAGCACCAGATAATGCACCAATAATTGACGGAAAATGGACTCCGTTGCCTAAGGAAGCGTTAGAAATTGCTCTGGGGATTTCTGATCTGGCTATTGCGGCGGATAAGATTGCAGAGTGCATGAATGAAGGAGAGAAGAAAGAAGTTGAAGGAAAAGAGAATAAATCAAAAAACGTAGAAGCCGGGCAGGAGTAAAAACTTCTGCCTGGCTTGATTTATATGCAAGAAAAATAGGAATACCAGCGAAAGAGTACCTTGTCATGCCGATAGGAGAATTGAGTGATTTAATTGATTTATACTTGGCAAGTGAAGGACTGCAGGAACTCAGGATAGCAATAAATAGCGGTGATTATATTCCGGATTTGAGGTGAGATTATGGCGTATGATATTGGCCCACGAATAGGCATTAAAGGAGAGAAAGAATTTAATAATTCAATTAAGTCTATCAATAATAGCTTAAAAGAGTGTGGTTCCGAGATGAACGCTTTAACAGCAAAATTTGCCGGGAACGAGAAGAGTCAGCAGGCACTTATTGCAAAGTCTGAAGTTATGCAGAAACAGTATGATGCTCAAAAGACGAAAGCGGAACTTTATGAGAAGGAACTTGTAAAACAAACTGCAAGATTAAAGGAACTTGCATCAGAGGTTCAAAATGCAACAGAAAAAACAGGAAAATCTTCTGCCGAAACTGCAAAAGCTGAAAATGCATTTAATAAGCAAGCCGAAACGGTATCAAAGCTGAAAGTTGCATTGAACGAAACAAGTGCATACATGAACAAACTTGAAAAGTCTATTAATGATAATACAACGGCACTTTCCGAGATGGAAAATGGGACAAGAGACGCAGAGACAGGATTATCAAAGGTAGATAAAGCAACAGAATCAACCGGAGAGAAACTGGATGAAATGTCGAAAAAAATTTCTGAAGGGAATTTGGTTGATGCAACAGAAAAGCTATCAGGTGTAAGTGATAAGATTAAGGATTTAGGAAGTAAAGCAGTAGATTCATTTACGAATATGGAAGATGCGGCCGCTAAAGTAAACAGTCGCTTGGGGGATACAGGCGAGGAAGCTACCAAGAACGCAAAAATAATAAAAAATGTTTATGAAAGTGGCGTTGGAGATTCTATGGACACGGTGGCTCAGGCAATAATAACGGTTAAGGATAATATCAAAGACTTAAATGAAACAGAATTAACTGATATAACATCACAATCAATTACACTTGAAGAAACTTATGAAATGGACATGTCTGAATCTATTCGAGGAGTGTCACAGCTCATGAAGCAATTTGGACTTACTTCTGATGAAGCGATGGATTACATTGTAGCAGGAGCTCAGAATGGTTTAAATAAGACGGATGAATTAGGAGATAATATAGCAGAATATTCGCCAAAATTTAAACAGGCAGGCTATACTGCAAAAGATTATTTCGAACTTCTACAAAATGGAAGTGAGGGTGGCTCTTACAATCTTGATAAAGTAAATGATGCGATCAATGAGGTGACTAATAGATTAGGTGATGGAACAATAGAAGATTCTATCGGTTCTTTCTCTTCGAAAACACAGCAGCTATTTAGAGACTGGCAGGATGGACGAGCTTCGCAGAAAGATGTTATTGATTCTATCGTGTCGGATATAAAAAACTGCAAGAATCAGCAAGAAAAATTGAATCTGGCTACTACTGCCTTTGGAACTCTTGCAGAGGACGGAGGTGTAGAGTTTATTGAGTCATTAACCTCTGTAGGAAATACCTATGATGATGTAGGCGGGAAAGCAAAGAAAATGTCTGAGGACACAACAACTTCATCCACCAAGATGAAAGCGGCATTAAGAAAAGTGGAAGATGCATTGGCTCCGATGGGAGGAGCAATCGCAGGAATTATAACTGGTGTGACACCAACAGTGGGAGCATTAGCTTCAGGAATAGAAAGCTTTTCAAAACTTCCTAAGCCATTACAGACAATTATAATAGCTATAGCAGGAGTGATAGCAGCAATTGGAAAGATTGCCCCGGTATTGGCAGCATTGAAAGCGGTAGGAATTGTGTCAGCAATAACCAGTGTAGCTCCGGCAATAGGTGGAGCATTATTAGCAGCGGCACCAGTCGTTGGTGTGGTAGCAGGAATTGTGGCCGCAATAGTAGCGGTGGTTGCTGTAATAGAAAATTGGGACAAAATAACGTCGGCGGTAAAAGATACTGTAAAAAATGCAACAGAAGTAATAGGAGATAAATTTAATGGTCTAAAAGAAAAAGTAGGCGAAAAAATAAAAGCAATAAAAGGATTCTTTGGAGATTTGAAAGAAAAAACCGGAGATCTAAAAGAGCAAGTAGGAACTAAAATAGGAGAAATGAAAGACGACTTTTCAACAAAAATAGAAGGAATGAAAAGTGCAGCTTCAGAGAAATTTGAACATATAAAACAGATTATAGCACAGAAGCAAGAAGAGAATAATATAGCATCTAAAAAGAAACTTGCAGACATGACGCAAGCATATAAAAATGCTGGAGGCGGAATTAAAGGGCTGGTAGCAGCCTATGGAACAGGGGTGAAAGACGAATTTAACACTTGTTATACAAAGATTAATCAACTGACAGGTGGGAAATTAGATGAGATTAAAAATAAGTTCAGCAATAAGCTTTCCAATACAAAAAGTGCAGTAGCAGATAAACTTTCCGATATTAAGGGAAAATTTGATTCGTTGAAGTTAAAATTTCCATCTATTAGTATACCTAAAATAAAACTTCCACATTTTTCAATAAGTGGAGGTTTCTCTTTAGACCCAATAGGAGTACCAAGCATATCCGTTTCCTGGTATAAGAAAGGTGGCATTTTATCTGGAGCACAATTATTTGGCAGAATGGGAAACTCCTTTCTTGGAGGAGGAGAGGCTGGAAAAGAAGCAGTGCTTCCATTAGATAGTTTTTATGAAAATTTAGAAAATATAATGGAAAGAGCATTAAAAACACTCTTTTTGGATTATAGTAATATTTCTGTTCCGCAGCCAGTCACTTATGTAAAAGTGTATGTTGGCAATGAAGAGTTTCGTGATTATATTGTTGAAACATCAGAACAGGGATTTACAGAAAAATTAGATGCAAGGAATAAGATGAAAGGATGGTAGGATGCAAGAGTATGACATGGAATATGCTGGTATAAGAGCAAAAGATATTGGGTGCTATGTCATGCAGCGTCCAGATATACCAGCAGGTAAAAAAAACTATACCGTCATAGAGATTCCTGGAAAAGATGGTTCTCTTTATATTGATGACGGAACGGTATCAGATATAGAAATTTCGATTGAACTTAATTTTATGACATTACCTCAGCAGTGGTCTGAAAGATACAGAGATATAAAGAGCTGGCTACTTAGTCCGTTGGGAATATTGAGATTTACAGACGATGAAGGATATTTTTATAAAGTTAAGAAGGTAGAGATAAGCGATGTAAAGAGAAAAAATAGAGAAATAGGAACAATAACCGCTATATTTACATGTAGCGGTTATATCTATAGAGAAGATGGATTAAAAGAATATGAGATAGAAGATGTACTGCAAAATAACTATGCATTAGCACATCCGACGTATATTATATCCGGAAATAATAATGCAACACTGACAGTCAACGGAAATAAATTTTATGTAAATGTAGGACAAAACTGTCGGATCGATACGGAACGAATGATTACATATCGTGAATTAAGTGGAGAAATGATGAATACCTACGTAAATGGAGACTATGAAGATCTGTATCTAAAACCTGGGAAAAATATGATTTCCGTTGCAGGAGCAGAAATGAAGATCATACCTAACTGGAGGTGTTTGTAATGATTCAGATTTATGATAAAAATACTATCAAACCTACGACAAATGGAAAAATGGTATTATTACCAAACTCGTGTAAGCTCCAGGCAACACTAAATGGAAGCTGGATCTTAAATATGAACCATCCGACGGATTCGGAAGGACGATGGAAATATATAGAGGAAGAGTCTATTTTGTCGGTACCTACTTTTGTTGGAAAAGGGCAATTATTCCGAGTGAATAAGCTGACAAAAAAGGATTACAGCATTGATGTAGTCGCATATCCGATATTTTTTGATGCTGCAAAAGAAGTTTTCCTGGAAGATGTAAGACCTACCATAAAAAATGGACAAGAAGCTCTTGATATTATGACTAGCGGAACAAATTTCGAGGGAAAATCGGATATCTCAACAAGCTCAACGGCATATTTTGAACGAAGAAATCTTCTCGATGCTATTTCTGGTTCAGATGAGCCTACATTTTTGCAAAGGTGGGGTGGAGAAATTCTTTATGATAATTATAAGATTATCATAAATGAAAGAGTAGGAGGAAATTATGGAGCAGAGATACGATATGGTAAGAATATAGATGGGATTACATATACAGTTGATATGTCAGATGTTGTTACCAGGATTGTTCCAGTAGCATATAATGGTCGAACGATAAACGGAAATGTATTTGTAGATTCCGAAAACATTAATAAATATGCCACAGTATATACAAAAGAAATTGTATTTGAAGATATCAAACTGAAACAGGATATACAAGGAGAACCAGACGAGAATGATATTGTATGTGAAAGCCAAAGTGATTTAGAAAAGGCATTAAAAAAGAAGTGTAAAGAACAATTTTTGGAAGGAATTGATTTGCCGGCTGTTTCAATAGAGATAAATATGATTAAGATATCAGATACGAATGAATACAGTGATGTAAAAGCAATCGAAATGATTGGTCTTGGAGATACGGTTAAATGCAGACATAAAAAACTGGATATTACAACAGAAACTAGAGCAATTGAAATCGAATGGGATTGTATAAAAAACACTGTGTCATCTGTGAAATTAGGAGATACTGCACAGACGTATTTTGAAAAGGTGTCTTCAGCAGTTGATGCAATTAATAGCATTGTAAACTCACAATCAAAAACTGTTATGGCAGAAAAGATAAAAGGCGTACTTAATGCAATCAATACACAGCTAAGATATCAGAAAAATGTAGCACAGAAACAGGATGTAAGAGCAATTTTGTTTGAGGATACAGATAAAGAAAGTTCTACATACGGTGCAATGTGCTTGGGCACACAAGGCTTTCAGATTGCAAATACAAGAACCCAGGACGGAAGAGACTGGGATTGGAAGACAGCATTTACGGCTGAAGGCGGATATGCAGATACGCTTATATTAGGAATTCTTAGCGATAGGACAGGAAAAAACTTCTGGAATTTAAACACTGGAGAATTTCAGTTGGCCTCATCAGTATCAGTTGATGGCAAAGGAACTCTTAAAACATTAGCAGAAGATTCCTTAACGCAGGAACAGATATTTAATTTATTGACAAATAAGGGAGCGGTTAAGGGAATTTATAAGATAGGGAACGAACTTTATATAAATATGAGCTATATAAAAGCGGGGACAATGGCGCTGGGCGGTTCGCAAAATGATAAAGGTGTATTAGAAATTTATGATGAAAACGATAAATTGAAAGCAGTCATGAATAAGGAGGGCATACAGCACTACGATGCAGGCGAAACAGTACCATATCATTATAGAACGGAGCATTGTGAGCTACATTTAAAATACAGAGATTTCGCAGGGGGAGGCAAAGAAGTCTGTACTGCGACCGTGGAATTTATGTTCGCTGAAACTACATTATCAACAGAATTCTTAAATTACTGGATGAAATACGGCTCTAGTGCAATGAAGATAACAGCAAGTATAAAAAAAATTGATTCTCCAGGAGCACCAAGCTCAAGCGGAATCTATGCGCTTGGAACATTTGGGGTTGGAGACATCGAATTATATTTTGATGATATCAGAACCCCTTGCATAAAGGTAAATGTGGAGTGCTCATATATCAATTATGGATTCAATAATCTTTCTCCGCGTTATATCGCACCAAATCAACTTTATCTTGACGTAGATATTGTGTATTGAAAGAAGGTGAAAAAGTGAATAGTAATATTGTTTTTGCGGTTTTTGCTGGAAATAATACATCAGTCATAGCTAGCCATGCCTGGCAATACGATTATGGGCAGATACTGAGAATACAGGGGTTACATTTACCTGCTGCAGTTGAGGTACATTTTGCCATCGAGGATGAAGAAACTTCTGTAACCCGTGTAGGAGTTACCTCAGATAATGTAACAGAAGTTGTTATCCCAGATACTTGCCTCGACAATATGGACGCATTGCAGAGTTATAACGTGTATGCATATATTTATCTGACTGAAGAACGAGCAGGAGGGACAGGTTATAAGATTACGATTCCGGTTAAGGCTCGACCCAAACCAGAGCTTTTTGATATTCCAGAGCAGGAGGACCTTTTCAGAAAAGCGATTGAGAAAGTGAATGCATCTGCAGAAAGAGCAGAAACAGCAGAGAAAGAAGCGGAATCCTGGGCGCATGGACATAAAGACTACCCGGAGAGGAAAGAAGACAATGCTGCCTATTACGCTGCATTAACAAAAAAAGATGCGGCATCTGTATCCGGTAGAGCAGAGGAAGCAAAGAAGAATATTGATAATTATGTGCGGCAGAAAGAATCGGAACTAAAAGGTGAAAGAGGAGATGTTTATTTTGCCGCATTTAAAGTTGTTGGAAGTAAATTGATTATGTGTTCAGACCCTACAATAGATAAAATACATTTTTATCGAGAGGGTAGCCGACTCAAATATAGAGTAGCTTTATAGTTTATAGAAAGAAGGTGAAGAAATGCCAAGTACAGAAAATAATTATCAGGATACAGACTTGGGAAATATCACGTTTAATCCACAAGGTGAGTATGATTCAGAAGCATCTTATGAATACCTTGATACAGTATCGTATCAGGGCGGAACTTATATGTGCTGTGTAAAGTATCCGAATACGATAACTGGTATAGAGCCAGAAAAGGGTAAAAATTCGGAGTATTGGCAGATAGTCGCTGCTCCGGGTGGATTAACGTCAGACTACATCGCAATGCATGACGATGTAGTTAATGATGCAAAGCAGGTCGAAACATCGCGAGCAGCTGTAGAGCTGTCTCAGCAGGAAATCGAAGCTGCACAGGCAGACGTGAGACAGATGTGGCAGGATACGCAAGAAGCATCCGAGGAGGCTGCTGTAAGCCGGGACAGTGCGGCAGGGTATGCACAGTCAGCAGAAGCCTCCAGAACGGCGGCAGCGGAATCTGAACAGAATATTAACGCACAGGTAACTGGCTTTGATACACATGTTACAGAAAAAACATCTGCAGCAGAGACAGCTGTTGAAGAGGTGAGAAAAACAGCCATTAATGCAATTACGACACAGCAGGATGTGTCTACGAAAGCGGTTACGGATGAGGGAACAACACAGACAAAAATGGTCGGAGGTGCAGGCAATACAGCAGTTAGTGCTGTAGCAAAGCAACAGGCAGCATCCGTACAGGCGGTAGAAGATGCTGGGACAGCACAGGTAACAGCAATTGAGAGTGCTGGTAATGAACAGATAACGGAAGTTAATAAAGCCGGCACTACGCAAGTGGAAAATGTTGAAGAAGCAGGAAATCAGCAGAATGTAAATATTACCGAAGTAGCGGCACAGGAATTAATTAAGCTGCAGCAGGTAGCAGCACAGTTCGCCGAAGACCATGAGCAGATTGAAGCAAATAAAAATGATATAGCAACTTTAGTTAAAACGAAGATTCAGGCGTGGTTTCCAGGAAAAACTACAGAGGATTCAACAATTACTACTAAAGAGAGCACTTTGAGCGATACGGTCGGCAATACGATTCTCGATCTCGCAGGAAATGAGATCGGAATAACTGTTGAAGTAGTAGTCCCCAAACCCCCGTATTATTTGGGAGACCTTTGGATAGCTGACGATGCAATATATATTTGTACAACAGCACAGGAAACAGGAGATTTCAGATTATTTGACTGGATGAAGATTTTAGAAAGGAAGTAATAGATTATGGCAAATTGGAAAGAATACACAACCAAAACGACACCAGAAGATGCAGATGAGATTATGATTGCCGATACCAAGGCAAATGCAAATAAAAGAACCCCATTCGGCGGATTATGGAATTGGATTGCAGGCAAATTAGCAACTGCAGTAATCTCGCAGTTAGAGACTCAAAGCAAGTCAATCATCCCGGCTCTTAATGAATTAAATAGTAAGACTTTCCCTACTCGATTGACCGATGCATTTCAAGATACGCTACAAACGGGAATCTCTATCGCAACTTATGTAACTCAAACGGCAAATGCTCCAAGTGAATACGGAATAATATTATATCTAGCTCATAACAAAGATTCCAACAAATGGTATATCGCTATTGCCTTTGGAACAGCCACAAATGAAGCTTTTATTTCTAGAAAAATAAATAGTGGACCCTGGAGCAATTGGGAGAAAATTTCTGTTACAAAATAGTAACCTCGGCGGAGTGCATACGCAAGTAAACGTCAATAACGGTACGGAGTGTATTTTAAAAATAACTACGATAAAAAATAAATATCATTTTAACGGCATTATTTTTAGTGATAAATCTCTTTATGTCTTGTACTCAGGAAAACCATTCCTGGTTTCTGGTGTTGAAATTGCTGACATTGCTTCAACCATTGTCGATGACAAAAATCAGATTACCTTCACTGTAACCGCTTGGGACGAAGTCACAATTATTTCTAACAGAGATTTTAAATGTGAATTCGTATAAAATAGTAAGAGTTTCGGACTGCTTCCTCAAATAATAAACAATGCACAACCAGATACCATGTCAAATGGATTATTCTTATCCAGATATACAAAAAGCACGGAAAATCGTCCCTCTGATTACGGAGTTGCTATGTACATAACATATAAAGATGGAACTAATTTTTGGTGTACTGCAATAGCCTGTAGTACCAACAACATTATATACATATCATCAAAAACAAATACTGATAGCTGGAGCAAATGGAGTTCTATTGCTAGTGCGTAAAATAGTAAGGTACGAGTTGAGACAAATGTTGCAGACCTTAATCTTGATACATCAAAATATATCAGCTCAAAAGTTTCTCTTGCCATACTTATCGCCCGTACTGACACGCTAAATCGACCCGGCTATACAGGATATGTACTCTGCTTGTTCTGGATTTACGGCAAATGGTGCACCCAAATTTCTGTTCCGGATTCTGCGAATAATTCGCTAAAAATTCGTTCGCGTTCGAATGACGGAACTTGGAGCGATTGGATGAATATAAAATAGTAAGGCTCAAATTGTCTGTGTCACAGGAACAACAAATGATGTTGGGATTGTGACGATCTACGGAAAGTTTGCGGTGAGTAAAGCTTATTGCCTATCCAATGTTGCTTCGCAATTAACAACGCCTTATCGTATAACTGTAGATTCGATTTCCTCTACAAATCTCCGATTAAGGATTAGAGATATTGCAACTAACAAGGCTTTAGCAAACGCAGATTTACCAAAGTTTGATGTACTCATTGTCGGAAAATAATTTTCCACTTCCCATTTAATTTAATTGTGAACAAAGCACTTTTTATGGCAAAATTAAGCCATAGGAGGTGCTTATTATGACTGAAATTGAGAAGATTCAGAGCAAAATTTTAATGAGAATGCAGGAAGTTTTAGACAATGAGCAATTACAGAAGCTAGAGAACGTATTAGTTCTGGAATTTCACAACATTGAAGTAAAACAGGAATGTACAGATCTGGTAACTTCGGAGCGGCATTGGGAGAAAATACTTCGAACATTTCTGGCAAGCAAGAGGATCGAAAACTGTTCAGAAGGAACGCTGAAAAGTTATAATGATTGTGTAACAAGATTAATAACAACACTGAATAAAAAATTACAAGACATCACAACGAATGACATACGGTATTATCTTGCTATGTATCAAGAGACACGGAAAATATCCATGTCTTATCTTGATACAATTAGAAGATATTTATCTAGCTTCTTTGCCTGGGTATCTGATGAAGGATATATCCCCAAGAATCCAATGCGAAGGCTAAAGAAGATAAAAGTACCGCAGGTGATTAAAAAGCCTTTTACACAAGCAGAAATGGAACATCTGCGATGTAGTGCAGAATGCCAGAGAGATATAGCAATTATGGAGTTTTTATACTCAACAGCAGCAAGAATAGGAGAGGTAATAAGATTAGACAGAAAAGATATAGACTGGAGCAATAAAGAGGTAATTATTTACGGAGAAAAAGGAAAGAAAGAACGAAAGGTGTATCTAACAGATGAGTGTGCATATCATCTGAAAAAGTATCTGTTTGCAAGGACAGATATGAATCCAGCTCTATTTGTGAGCAATAAGCAGCCACACAGCCGTCTGGGAAAGCAAGCAATACAGTCGATGTTGCGGACACTGGGTAAAAAGACAGGTATCCATGCTCATCCACACAAATTCCGTAGGACGTTGCTTACAGACGCAGGGAACAGAGGTATTCCGTTACAGGAGATACAAGCTTACGCAGGTCATCAGAAACCAGACACGACTATGCTTTATGTAACTGTCAGTGAGGAAAATGTAAAAGCATCTTTTAGACGTTACATAGCCTAACGCAACGTTTTATAATGATTTTTCAAACCGGCAGAAATGGCGGTTTATTCTGCGTGGAAAGAAAAAGAAATTCAAGGGAGAAGGCAAGGAAAAAGAGGAGAAGCAGACTGCTAGGCTAAATGGGAAGAGTATTCCAATCGGAGAATCTCTTACCTCCCCAGTACGTCCGAAACTGAATGTTTCCGGATTCACCGGAAAACATAATCTGATATCCGTACCAAGAGTTAAACAGCGAGATTGCAATGAATGATTTTTCATTATCGTTATTAGAAAATATACAATTGCTTTTGATGTCGTCCAGCAAGGAAACAGCCTCTGAACTCGATACTTTTTTCATGGAAAAACTCTTACTATTTAATGAAGATTTTTTTCCATGTATTACTGGACAAAGTTAATTTATTTCCTTCGATTGAAATATTAACGTCGCTAGTACTTGAACAAACGATAGAGACATCACTTTTTCGTGTTTCAGCTGCTGTTATAACTGTATACACATTTGCTGTTGATGGGGATATATTATTATTACTCAATCCTGCTACAACAAGAAAATAACCAGTGTCGTATTTCAATTCAATAGTCAGCGCAACTCCCCCTTGGAGTACATACATTTTGTAAAAACTTTTACTATTTTATTCGGCAGAGAAGTACTTCCAGTCTGACCAAGCATTGCTATTTCTTTTTCGGCGTATAGCAATCTTATCACTTCCGAAAGAAAAAGCAAGCTGGCAGTTAAAAGCATTGTTCGGATTCTGTTGAATAACAATACACCCATTGCTGCCGAGACTTTCAGGAAGGCCAACGGGATTGACTGCTGTTCTCAATATTATTGCATTAGGAGGACTATCTAAATCATTTATACCTGTCGCAACAATCTGAGAACCCTTACTATTTTATAGTGTTAAAAAATTTTACACATATAAGCTTTTGCATTTTCATCATCATTTCGAATGATGAGCTTATTCTGAATAGTCGTGCATGTTACAGTCTTTTCTGGTGCTGATACAGCTCTAACGAAAGCTTGAGTTCCATTTGAATTGGTATTTGCAAAATACATATTATTGCCACAAAAAACAAGTGCAAATTTCAGAGCTCCGTTTATTGGTATTTCAGTAATATCTTTTTGCGCTGTAGTACCTATTAAGGCGGCAGCCTTACTATTTTATAGCTCATGTACAGACAAAGCAATCCAGGATTTTTTAGATGTAACAGAACATGATTCGGTCTCTATCAATATGGCTATAGACTCTGTTTCTTGAGTAAGCCACAGAGCCATCCCTTCTGCATCTTCTCTCTGCTTAGAACACACAATGCAGGCACGAATGCTTTTTATTGTGTCTTGGTCTATGTATTTAAAAAGAAGCACATAAGCATGTCTCATTTTGATTGGAAAAGTCATTGCTATTGACGGCTTTAATGTGAATATTCCTTCATACTTGCCATTACTATTTAATCAATACTGCATTGACCTCATATTTGCTGGAAATAGCTTTTGCGCTGGTTATGGTAAGAACTTTTTTGTTTTGCTCATTTTTAATGGTGTTGCTACTGGAGAAGACCACCTGCTTTACATCCCATGTTGAGCCATAGTTGATAATTGAAGAAAAATAAATTTCTCCACCGAAACGACCAGCGATAATAATCACACCTCGTTCAGCATCGGCAATATCAATTGATATTGTGGCAATGGTGTCCTGCAAGCTCACAGACACAGGAAGATGCATCATGAATGGCTTACTATTTAAGATAAAGCAATATGTTTTAATTCACCTTCTTCAAGTTTCACATAATAAACACAAGGGGTCGAATAACTTACTGCGATACCAACACCATTAGTTTTTTCGTTGAGCATATAAAATATATAAATGCAACTACCAGTTGCGGCGGCTCCAGGCGTATTGCTTATTGTGCGAAAAAAATGCAATTTGCTACTAGGCAACGTTAAAACATATTCCTTCACATCCGTTCTTATAACGGGGGAATTTGTTGTAATTTTATTACTATTTAATGAAGATTTTCTTCCATGCGGTGCTACACAAAGTTAATTTATTTCCTTCGATTGAAACCTCGATGTTGCTAATATCCGAATGAATGATAGAGACATCACTGCTTCGTGTTTCGGCTGCTACCGTAACTGTATACACATTTGTTGTTGAAGGAGGTATATCATTATTGCTCATTCCTGTTATAACAAGAAAATAACAAGTGTCGTACTCTAATTCGATAGTCAGAGTAGTGTTTGCTTTAAGTGTATATGCCCTAAGACGCTTACTATTTTATAAAGCTTTAATTGGTTACTTTTTCACCTGTTAATGCATACCAACCGTACCAGGCCCTATCATGATATGTACGAAAATAAAGTGTATTACGCTCCCTAAAAGGAGATATAGCAATTTCTAATTTTCTAGTTGCAAATCTTTGCGCATGTATTACAAACCAGAAATGTGCTGCAGTGGAAGTATCAGGGGCACTTGGATCGGAAGAAGGTGTAGTATTACCATATGAAATAGCATAAAATCCTGTTCTTTCGTTTTCTATATCAGCAAAAGATGAATTAATCTTGTGCTCCGTAATCGCATTACTATTTGATATACAAAAAATAGCTCCCGAAGGAGCTATTTAAAAAATGAAAAAAATACTAACCTACGAAAGTAGGTTGTAAAATTATAATAACATATTTTACATGATACACAATAGTAATTTTTAATATTATTGTGTATTTTTTGTTCTCTAAGGAGGTGAAAACAATGAGAATAGTAGCAACAAAAAACAGGAAGAGAAAAAAGAAATACCCGTGGCGAATTATTTTAGACAATGGAAGACAGATTCCTGTTCCAAGTCAGCATGATTTCAAGAGCGACTTTATCCAGCGTCATGGATGCAGTCTGGTGGCGTTTTACATGGCTCTACGCTACAAGGGCATCAAGAAAAATATGCAGCAGTGTCTTGCATATTGCCGGAAACATTTAAAATGCGGCGCCAAATATCCCTTAACAGAAATCGTTAAGGGAATTAACCAGATCTGCCCTGGAAAACCTGCGGTTTATAAGACCCCATTAAGCAATGAGAGATTACAGAAACTCCTCGGAAAAGGGTATATGATTCTTTTTGAGGAGAGAAATCCGATTCATACGGTTGTCTTGCTGAGAGATCTAAAATCGGGTAAAATCTGGCGGTTTTCTGATGGTCATAAGAACACAACGACAGTTGAAAAGGAGAATGCAAAAAAATGTACAAACACAAAGTACAAGGGAATAATTGTGGTGAAATGAGGAAGATGACTGTGTACATAGATGCAAATACAATCATTACCGCCGGGGCATTGCTCGGAGCGGTATCCGCAATCGGTGGTGCTGTTTTCGGGGCATATCGGTGGTACTTAAAACAGAATAAACAGGACGAGGAAATCGAAAGGATGAAAGGCGAGCAGTGCTTGTTGACCTATGGCATTCTCGCTTGTTTGAAGGGGCTGAAGGAGCAGGGGTGTAATGGCCCTGTCACAGAAGCGATTGACAAAATCGAGAAACATATTAATAAACAAGCACACGATCAGGAGGATTAGTTATGAATATTAGTGTAAAAACAAAGAAGTGGTTAAAATGTGCAGGAGTAAGAGCAGTGAAAACAGCAGCGCAGACAGCAGTCGCATTAATTCCCGCCGCGGTATCTATCAATGCGGTAGAGTGGACGACTGTAATTGGTACAGCAGCACTTGCGGGCGTTGTAAGCTTACTGACTAGCGTTGCAGGACTGCCAGAGTGTAAGGAGGAGTAAGAATGAAAAAATTAATTGATGTGTCATCATACAATGGCACAGTAAACTGGGAGAAGGCAAAGACATACGGTTGCCAGGGAACTATCTTAAAGATTATTCGTAAGGATTTAAAAATTGACAACGGTTTCAACAGAAACTACCAGGCCTGTAATAAAAACAAAATCGGCTGGGGAGTATACAATTACTCATACGCCACAACAGCCGCAAAAGCTAAATCCGACATGAAATTGGTCTGTGATATCTTAGATAAGATTGACAAATCATCTTTTAAATATGGAGTATGGTTTGATATCGAAGATAAAGTGCAGGCATCATTAAGCAAGGCGAAAATCGCCGAAATCATCAATGCAGCACAGCAGGTTGTAGAGGAGAGAGGTTATCTGTTCGGTGTTTACACAGGAATGAGTTACTACAACGAACATATTGATAGAAAACTCGTAAAGTGTAATAATTGGTGGATTGCCCGTTATTATCGTGGGGATGCTCGTATGCAGATTGCAACAAATCCGGACCAGGAGAAAAAACCTGCCGCAGCCAACATTGCATGGCAGTACACATCTAAAGGGAGATTTCCAAAAATAATCTCAAGCGGAAATTCTGGCAATTTTGATTTGAACGTACTCTACAAAGAACCAGTTGCGAAAAAAGTTGTATATTATCCGAAATATAAAGGCAAGTCGAAATCGCTTGTGGATGCACTGAAATCATTAGGTATCAACTCCGGAAAGAATAACAGAAAAAGGATTGCAACCTTAAACGGGATTAAAAATTATACCGGTACTGCCACACAAAATACAAAGTTGCTTAATTTATTAAAACGAGGTACACTTATTAAGTGTAAATAAACTATTTGAAGTGAAGAAAGCAGTTCAAAGGTGGCAATGCCACCCATTTGCCACCGAGTCAATGCGGCTAGATAATACTTATAGAAACTAAAATGTTAAACAAGTTGAAAAAAGTAGTATTTTAGCTAGTAAATGAGTCTTTGAAAAGCTATTGAAAACTTTGCTTGAACATAAGCAACAAACGGTGCATGTGGAGACGGTTTGTTTGCTGTCAAGGAAAGATAAATAAAGGCTGAAAAGTGGCGTATTTCCGGGCTTTTTGTAAGGTTAGTATCATCGTAAGAAGCCTTGCGGAAAGCTCGGTTTTCTTGTATGGAAACATATCTACTTGTCAGCCTGACCGAAGAAAAAGTGGATGGCCGGAAAATTGTGGTAGGGTTTAAGCTGTGGATTTGATGTCATAGGTTGTGGCACTGGGATTATTGTCAGAGCCGACCGCAGTTTAAGCCACTCGATATTAAGAGACAGACTTGGCAGTGGAATAGATAACAGGAGGATTTGGTATATGGCTGATTCGCAGATTACAATATTTTATTCTTGGCAATCTGATTTGCCGGGAAGTGATACAAGGAACATAATACAAGACAGTATTAAAGATGCAGTTCGTTTGTTGAGAGATACAGTTGATATTGAAGCTGACCGTGATACAAAGGGGAAATTTGGATCCCCGGATATAGCGCAGACAATTTTTTCAAAGATTGATGATTGCGATATTTTTGTTGCAGATGTTAGTGCGGTATGTCAATACGAGACAATTGATAAAGATGGAAATAAGAAGATAAAATATATGCCGAATCCTAATGTAATGCTTGAGTTAGGATATGCTACGCATGTTGTAGGTTGGGATAGAGTAATATGTGTTTTGAATTCTGATTATGGAGCACCAGAGAATATGCCTTTCGATATCGCAAGTCGAAGATTGACTCCATTTTCGTTAAAAGATGGAAAAAGTAAAGGCGAAATAAAACGGTATATAAAAAGTGTAATACAAGATACCGTTGAAAATGTACTGGAAAAGGGCAAGCGTGTCAAATCAGGCTTCTCCAATTTACGTATAGGTAGTTACGATGATGGAGTGATTTCTGATAGTCTCAACCCGTATGAAATATCGAAGGCTTCTTTATTCATTAAACATAAAGAGCAAATACTAGAAGAATGCGCTGTGTTGTTAGAGCAAATCAAAAAGATTGGGATACCAAAACCTTCAGAACTTCATAGTGTAGAGGAAGAAAATGATTCTTCTAAAGATGTTCTTGATATTATTCGTGAAGATGGAACAGTGTTAACTCCAATAAAAAATTCCTTTAAGTTGAACTTGTTTCAAAGACACAGGGTAAACATCAAAGATGAGGATAAAAAAGCTATTATTGATTTAGCAAAAGAATATCTTAATGTAGACATTTCCGGTGATAGAGACTTCTTTGATTTTGGAAATTTGGAAGTGCAGTCAGAATTATTAGGCGGAACATCTTATGACGGAACACAAGAGGAAAAAGATAAGCATAATAAAATAACAGAGTTAGAATACAGTTTACATCGAGTACAGATGATGGACTGGTACGTAACTACCTTTGATGGAATGTTGTTTTTACCGCTTGCAATTGAAAATGTTTCTACTGTTTACGACGAAGATGTTGATATTCACTTTTGTGTTAAAGGAAATGTTGATATAATTCGCCCATCGAAAAAACTGATAAACTCTGAAATGCAGGGCTTGGAGGGCTTGATTTATGAGGAAGATATCATTAAGGAACTTTTATTGATGCCAGAAACGGCAGATATATCCTATGATACCGACATATCTTACAACATAAATGATAGTTTAGCAGAGAGTCAAGCTGCTGTCAGAGCACAGTTTAGTGGAGCCGGAATTAATGGGAATCCAAGATACAATTCAGACGATTATGGACGAGAAATATCAAAGTATATTGCGATACCAATTACACACTGTGAGTTTGAGTTTTCCATTGGTTCGCTCAGAGCAAGGGAGAAAAAATGGTTAGGGCCAGCTTTATTAATAAGTTCATCAACAGAAAAATTTGATATAGAATACACTATAAAATCAAAGCATTCAGATGGAAATTTATCTGGAATCATAACTTATACGAAGTAAAGAAAATAACCCTCCCGGCCATCATGGTCAGGAGGGTTTCGTGCGTCTATGGAGTTATGCATCAACGTCGATGCTGACACCGGATTTTAGTTCTACGGTGATGTGGTCATCCTAGATGGTGATCCACTTTATCTGTTCATCCCTTGCGGCAGTGTCTATAGTGGTCTTCTGGCGGAGTTCTCGAAGACGGAATATTTCATCGGCAATCTCGTCATAGGCTTCTTTGCTCTGGGCTTTCTGGATAAGCTCTTGTTGCAAGGTCATTAGCTTCTCGTCGATGTTCTCAACGGAAGTTGCCTGCGAAGCTCGGATGACTGAGGCAATGTTGAGCTGTAGTTGTGCTTGATAGCTGCTTTTGTCTCCAAGCATCTGGTTGATAGCTTTGACAACAGCATCCTGAAGGACCAGTTCGTTGATGGTTCTGGCGTGGCATTCCAGTCCAGTGGATTCAAGTCTACTGATGCAACGCCAGACGATAGATTTGACTCCACGATTGTTCCAATGGAGCCTTCGGAACATTTCACCGCATTCTCCGCAGATGATGATTTGGGAGAAGCAGTGATTGCAGATGTAGCTTCGTTTCTTGCCGTTGGCACTGGTTTTAACTACTCGCCTGCGGACCAACTCTTCTTGAACCTGTAAGTAGATTTCTTTCGGAATAATGGCTTCGTGGTTACCTTCTACATAGTATTGAGGAACGAGACCGTTGTTCTTGACTCTGGTTTTGTTCAGAAAGTCTGTTGTGTAGGTTTTCTGGAGCAGGGCATCGCCGATGTATTTCTCGTTTCGGAGAATCTTGTTGATAGTGCTAGTGTGCCATCTTTTTCCTCCGGCACCGGTAAGAATACCGTCACGCTCCAGACCGGCGGAAATCTTGTCCATACTGAGACCTTCTAAATATTCTCGATAAATGCGTTTTACGATTTCTGCCTGTTCTGGATCGATGATAAGGTTGCCGTCCGCGTCCTTCGTGTAGCCAAGGAAGCGATTGTGGTTGATTTGTACCTTGCCTTGCTGGTAGCGATATTGTAAAGCCCATCTTGACATTTTGACTTAAGGACTGCGATTCCTGCTGGGCCAGAGAAGCCATGATGGTGATAAGAACCTCGCCTTTGGCATTCATTGTGTTGATTGACTCCTTTTCAAACAGAACAGGAATGTTCATGTCTTTGAGTTGTCTGATGTATTTTAGGCAGTCCAGTGTGTTTCTGGCAAATCGACTGATGGATTTGGTAATAATCATATCAATGTTACCAGCCTTACAGTCATCAATCATGTGATTAAATTCTTCACGTTTTTTGGTGTTCGTGCCGGAGATACCGTCATCGGCATAAATACCGGCAAATTCCCAATCAGGATTTTTTTGAATATATTCTGTATAGTGTTCTACCTGAGCTTCGTAGCTGGTAGCCTGCTCATCGCTGTCTGTACTGACACGACAGTACGCTGCGACTCGGAGCTTTGGTTTTTCTTCTTCCTGCTTGCGAACGTTGTTTCCAACTTGTCGCCTTGCAGGAATCAACATTACATTTCCCATTATTGACTCTCGCTTTTTATGAGGCTGTACAGATATTCTGCCTGTTTCATAGGATTGTCATGCAGGAAGGTGACCTCGTCCATATGAAAACGGGTAGGTATCTTTATTTCCTTCATCTGTGTTTGCTTATTATTTCGTCCAAGTTTTGTGGCTCGGCGTTTACGTTCTTCTTGTGCTTTCTGGTAGGTTTCCTTATCAATGATGGCAGGGTAGAAACTGTCGCCAAGATAATGGACAGTTCCCATCAATCGTTTTGCTGTTCCGTGATAGGTTGGTATCCCAGCTTCAGCATAAAACCGCCTGATGGACATGTTGTTATTTCGGCACCATTATCAATGGATGATAAGGCAATCGAGGTGTATGCTCGAACCAATCTCAGTTGGATAAAAAAACAAATTGAGAAGTTTCAGCAACAACCAAGAAGTGCTAAGCGACAGTATGTTAGCGGTGAAACTATGTACATCTGGGGCAAACAGTATTACTTATCCTTTGTACCAGATGCTCAAAAGAACAGCTTTGAAATTCAAGGAGATAAAGTAATTCTTTCAATGAGAGAATATAGTACGGTTAAGCAACGAGAAAACTATGTGCGTGAACAGTATCGTAGCTTACTAAAAGTTGAGATAGAAAGACTTCTTCCTAAATGGGAACAAATTACTGAGCTTCACTGTGAGTCGTGGCAAACAAAATATATGGTTACGCGTTGGGGAACCTGTAACACTGAAAAAAAGAAGCTGTGGTTTAATCTGCAGTTGGCTCAGAAACCTATTGAATGTTTAGAATATGTTATTTTACATGAATTGATTCATCTGAGGGAACGTACACATAATTCGACATTCATTGCATATATGGACATGTATATGAAAAACTGGAGAGCAGTACGAAAAGAATTGAATGATTCAAGACTAGACTATTATGATGCTCAGGATGAGAGTCCTTTGCAAAAATTAATCGACCAAAGAAGATATGATGAGATAAAAGACGTTGTTCTTGATTATATGACGGAAAAAGTGAAAGAGAATAAAGCTACACTATCAGACATTGAAATCCAAAATGTAGTCCATATTGAACAGGTAGATGATGGTGCGATTAGCTTTTCTGTAATCGTTAGTTGTGATATCGAACATTCTATATCTTCAACGGGTAGGGGTTCGTTTACTGAAAAATGGCTTGATGTAAGGTGTAAAGTTCTTTTAGGCGTGGAACTAACAGATTTTGAAATTATAAATATTAATGAATGTGAGCAACAGGAAGATTCAGATAATGACAAGTATTCCGGTGAATTGGTACCGATTATTTCAAGAGATGCTTTTGAAAATGAAGCTACAAAATTCCTGGGGAAATATTATCCTTTGGCTTTACAGGAACCGGTAGCTGTTCCTATTAGAAAAATTGCAGAGGATATGGGTCTTTCGGTCATAGAAGATTCGTTGATTTCATCAGAACTTGACATTTTTGGTTTGGTTGTTTTTGAAGACGGAAATATTAAGGATGAAAACAAGAATATTGTTATCAGAAATGCCAAACGTGGAACAGTTTTGATAGATCCTCGTGTATATTATGAACGAATCTTAGGTACTGTGGATTTTACCATTGCGCATGAGTGCTTCCATTGGTATAGGCATCAACCGTATCATGCTTTGATGAAGATGCTTGGAGCAAATGTTTAATTAGGGAAAATAATACAGTGTTCTATAGGTAGCAACGCAAAAGATTCAGAAAAGTGGAAGGCTGTGGATTGGATGGAGTGGCAAGCTAATGGAGTTGCTCCACATATCTTGATGTCAACAAATACAGCAAAAATAAAAATTTTAGAACTCGTAGAAAAATACCATATTCATTTTGATGGTACGGATGGTTATCAAATCGAGGAAATGATTTCAGAATTAGCTGATTTCTATGGATTATCAAAACAGGCAGTTAAGATGCGCATAAGAGAAATGGGATTTGCAAAAGTTGATGGTGCATTTACATATGTTAATGGACAATATGTTACTCCATTTGTACACAGTAAACCATGAGTACCCGAAACAAAAAAGGCGCTGACTTCTCAGTGCTCCAGACTGTAGACAAAGTGGTGTTTGGTTCTTAGATCAGACACCATTTTTCTATTGTTTTCATTTTATCCGATAAAATAAATATTTTAAGCATAGACAGCACTGAGTTTCCATTTCTCATAGCCAGTATCTTCGCTAGTTTTTTCAGATTCATGCATGCAAAAGTAAGCCCGGCTTTCATTTCCATCCGTGCTTTTCCTATGTACTGGGTATAACGAAAACCATGATGTTCTTTCGCTGTTCCAAAGATTCTCTCTATTGGTGCTAGAATATAAATAGTACAAAATAAACATGACCATTTTCAATAAATATTATATGATAGTCATAGATCAGGAAGGAGAATGGTTATGGCAAAAGGTACAAAATATTCACAGGAGTTTAAAAAAGACGCAGTACGGTATCGATTGGAACATTCGGATATAGCACTTTGCAAATGTGCAGAAAATCTTGGCATTAGTGAATCTGCATTGAAGAAGTGGATAAGGGCAGCAAAGGAACATGAAGGCAGTGTTCCAACACGTGGATCTGGTAATTATGCAAGTGATGAAGCAAAAGAGATTGCACGGCTACAGCGTGAATTACGAGATACAAAGGATGCATTAGAAATATTAAAAAAAGCAATCGGTATTCTGGGAAAATGACGAAAACTCTTTACTCTGCCACATCAAAATATGTGAAGGAAATTAATAACCTGCCAGTGAAACGCCAAGTTTCTGTCAGCGGGATACTGAAAAAATTAGACGTTTCACGATCTGGCTATAATGCGTGGAAAAAACGGGTTCCTTCGGACACGTCTGTCCATCGAACCGTTTTAAAAGAAAAAATCCAAAAGATTTATGATGCTTCCCATCAAAACTATGGCGCACCTAAAATTACTGTAGAATTACGGAAATCAGGAGAGTGTGTTGCTGAAAAAACAGTGGGAAATTATATGCGTCAAATGGGAATAAAAGCACAGTGGGTAAAGCCGTATACCCAAACAACCATATCTCCCAATGATTATGAGGAACAATATTTAAAAAAGTTGGAAATAACCGTAAAAGACTTGGCAAGCTAACAATTACATAAAAAGAGAAAATTGGTTACATTTAATTTGTATTTTTTCTTGACATAGGACCAAGGCAGAGGGGGTCCGTGGTGATATTGCCTTTGCACAGTCTTGTCTGGAAACAGGTAATTTCGGATTTTCTGGTTCTGCAGTAACGCTCGACCAGAATAACTTCTGTGGTATGGGAGTGACGTCTAATGGAATGAAGGGAAATTCCTTTGATACACCACAGCTTGGTATCAGGGCGCAGGTTCAGCATTTGAAAGCCTATGCTTCCACAGTGGATTTGAAGAATGAATGCGTTGATCCACGCTTCAAGTATGTCGCAAGAGGCTGTGCGGAATATGTGGAGTGGCTTGGACAGAAAGAAAATCCAGCCGGAAAAGGATGGGCAGCAGGGGCCGGATATGGTGCAAAGATTATTACAATCTTAAATGCTATGATTGGAATTAAGAGCGAGGCAGCAGAACCGGAGGAAGTCTGGTACCGTGTGCGTAAGACATGGGCAGATTTTGACACGCAGAAAGGTGCATTCCATAGTTTGGAAAATGCCAAGAGGTGTGCAGATGAAAATGAAGGATATTCCGTATTTGATGAATCCGGTAAAGTGATTTATTCCAATGATACATTTAAACCGTATCTTGTGAGAGTATCCATCGAAGATTTGAACATCCGCAAGGGTCCGGGAACAGACTACGACAAAACAGGTAAGTACACCGGAAAAGGTGCTTTCACTATTGTGGAAGAAGCAGAAGGCAAGGGTGCGAGCCTTTGGGGGCTTCTGAAATCTTATCAGAAAAATCGTGATGGATGGATTTCACTGGATTATGTTCACAGGATTTAGTTATTAACATTGGAATATACAAATTAAAAAGAAAATGAAGTACCACTTGACAAAAATAATATTTTATGTAAAAATTAAAAACAGAATAAGGTTAGGAGGTAATTTCGTTGGACGTGAATAGAAATACTCAAATTGTAATCAATGATGATTTACTCAGAAAAATTGTTTATTGCATAGAGAAAGCTATCGGGGATGATTTGCAACAATATTTAAGAGAAAATCATCGGGAAACTAATAATGCGATTATACTTCTAAGAGGGGACAATATCAATACAAACTTAAGAACACATGTGGTGAAAGATGATATTGATCTTGTTCCTTTCCAGAGGTATGGTTGGTCTGGAAGAATGGTCATTGATCGAAAAGAACATATTACCTATTCGATAATGACAGAAGGTACATTGTCTGGCGTTCCCAAAAAGAAAAATCGTGAAAATCCACACTATTTACAATCAGTTCTTTATGTCGAAAATAAGGATTGTATTGCGAAAGAAAGACAAATGACATTGGAAGATTTTGGAATCACGATTTTTGATACAGATGTGTTGGAACAGGATTTTGAAAAAATTAGTCAGGGAATGATTAATGTAGAAGAAGATTATAAACATTATATTATTGCATATAAAGCGGAGAATGGGGAAATCAAAGATATTAAACTGAGGTTTTTAGATAAAGATTTTAATGTTGTAGATGAAGCGTCTCTTATGCAATATATTAAACCAGACTTTGCACGGCTTACAGATATTGGGCCTTCAGAAGATACAGACGAAGATGCGAAGCCGGATAAGAAGGGCTTAGTTGCTATAAAGAGTGGTATAAAGCCAAAACTTCGGGAAATCGAGAAAAAGGCCTGAAAATAAATTCAGGAGATATTGATTATGATAGAAAAAAAGTTTTACGGTGAGAGATTAAGAAGTGCAAGAATGTATAGAGGGTTGACGCTTACTGAATTAGCGAAGCGGACCGAAATCAGTAAGCAGTCAATTTCCTTATATGAGAATGATAATAACACACCAGATTATATGAAAGTTAGGCTCTTGGCATCAGAGCTTAACTTTCCGTATGATTACTTTTTTCAAAAGGATAGTTATGCTGCAAAAACAGAAACAACCTATTTTCGTTCATTGGCAAGTGCTACAAAGAAAGATAGAACAGCGCAGAGTATTAAGTTGGAATATGTAGCAAAAATGTATGAGATACTTCTGGAATTCATTTCATTTCCTGAAATGAATTTACCAAGTGTTGATTTTGTAGGATGTGATGATGTATTTGAGTGTGAGAACGAGGATGCAATTCAAGAAATAGAGGATATTGCTGCTCAGGTAAGAAAATATTGGGATATTGGTACTGGACCAATAAAGGATTTACAGTATCTTTTAGAAAAAAATGGAATAATTGTAACGGGATTTGATACCAACGAAGATAAAATAGATGCGTTTAGTCAGCGAACTATAGTGGCGGGAAATGATATTTATTTTATTGCAGTTGCATTAGGAAACAGACCAGAAGGCAGAATTCGCTTTGACATGGCTCATGAGTTGGGACACATATTATTGCATCCATGGAGTGAGGATCTGGAAGCTATAACAAAAGATGAGTTTAAAGCAAGAGAACGTCAGGCGAACATGTTTGCGAGTGCATTTTTGTTACCTAGAGACAGCTTTGGTAAAGACATTGCTTCATATCCTACAGATTTAAAATATTATCAGTTCTTAAAAAATAAGTGGAAGGTATCTATTCAGGCAATGATTTACCGTACACACCAGTTGGGCATTATGTCTGATAACCAGTATCAGTATTTAATGCGTCAAGTTTCAAAAAATGGGTGGAGAATTAAAGAACCTGGCGATGTACCATATTCCTTGAATGAAAATATATTTCAAGGAGCCATTGATTTACTGATAGAGCAAAATGTACTTACGGCGAAAGAAATATTGGATTTATTCAAAAAAAATGGAGTGACTTTATATCCAGAAGATATGGAGGAGCTTCTTCATTTGCGCCCAGATACCTTAAAGGTAGAGGAAAAAGTTGTACCAATATTGCAGTTGCGAAAAAAATAAGTGATTAGTATGAAAAGATCAGGCGAAATGTCTGGTCTTTTTTTATTGAATAAGTTTGGACAGAGTGGAAAAAGAGTGGGTGGAAACCGCAGAATTGCTTGACTTTACAGGGGTTTAGAGTGATTTATACACTGCCAAAAACGAAAGGAGTACTTATTTATATGGTGATTGCAGGAACGATAAATAGGGTGGCTTTTTACTGCAGAGTCAACCATCGTGACAGAGACTATGAAAAATATCTGGACGATGTAATGAGGCGGTTGGAAGAAGAATATGGAAAACAGAAATGGGATTTGCAGATATTCTTTGAGGAAGCTTCAGGAGCCGACCCAACAGAAAAGAATTTAATCGTCTGAAAGCGGAAATCGCAGCAAAGAAGATAGATGTGGTGGTTACCATGAGGGCTGCCACGATTGCCCGTAACTGGGGGCAGTTTATGGAGTTCATGCTGATTTACAGTAAGAAAAATGTGGATGTGGTGTGCATTGACAAGGTAGAGGATGCACAAGCCATTTTCCGAAGGATTCAGGAGTTCCAGAAAAGGTTTTTTGAAGGAAGTGATGTAACGTGCGAGTAAAAGTGATTAACAAACGACCAGCTTCGGTCTTACAAAAGAAAAGGGTTTGTGCTTATGCCAGAGTTTCCACAGATAGCAGAAGACAGGAAGACTCTCTTGAAAATCAGATGGAAACCTATGGGAGACTGATTACCGGAAATCCAGAATATGAATTTATCGGAGTATTTGCTGATCAAGGCATATCCGGTTATTGTGAGAACCGACCACAGTTCCAGAGAGTGATGGAGAAGGCAAGGGCAGGAGAGATTGACCTGATTATTACAAAATCTATATCAAGGTTTGCGAGAAATACCGTCACCGTTCTAGAGCGTGTTTGAAAAATAAAAGTTGCACAAAACATATATTCCCACGCCCTTT